>JYMV01031523.1_pt1 | contig 15781 bp, 13 predicted proteins | sample 338911 | NCBI WGS metagenome assembly JYMV01 (sample SAMN03354496, study PRJNA234377) | hydrothermal vent metagenome | biome: Deep sea; feature: Hydrothermal plumes at the Eastern Lau Spreading Center, Western Pacific Ocean; material: Seawater | place: Tonga | collected 2009 | depth 2000 m m
GCCGGTTATACGAACCCTTTCTCCGGCCCGACGCACACTCCCTTCCAGGATATTGGACACACCCAATTCCTTCGCAATATCCTTGATGTTCATTTTTGAATCTTTATACTGCATGATGGAGGTGCGGGAAATGACCTTCAATCCTTCAATCTTGGATAAATAGGTAATGATGTCTTCCGTTATGCCGTCGCTGAAATATTCATCATCTTTGCTGTCGCTCATATTATCAAACGGCAGGACAGCAATGGACCGATTGTTTTCAACAGGATTGTTCTTTCCTAATGAACTAGCAACAAAATATCCGAGCAAAACACCCAGAATAATCCCGCCTGCAGCAAACCAAGTCCTCTTTTTAGCTAAGGTGGAACGCGTATCGGATGTATCCATCGGCTGACTTCTGACTAAACCTTTCTCGGTTACATCAAATACCCACGAAAAAACAATGATTACCGGAAAACCGATAAACAACAGAATGATAATCATCCGCCCTGCCCATTCTGGAATGTCAAACATGGGAAACACAATTTCCACAATTTGCATAATCACAAAAGCCACCACAGCATAAGCAGTTGCAGTACGAAAGACTTTCCGCTGTTTTAGTTCTTCGAAGAAACTCATTTCTAACCCAATATTGTTATTCTGAAGGATCCCGATTTATCGGGAAATTGAAGAATCTCAAGTATTTGTTTATTATAGAACGATTGTTTGAGAGCCTTCCTGTCCGGCCGGTAGGCGGGTACCTTCGGCTCAGGATGACAATGTTGGTTTTTGGAAGCCAAGCTTTCCTCCTTACGTTTAGTGAAGCTACACAGGAGAGACGATATAAAACAATTTATGGGGTAAGTTGCTTTTTAGAGGACGAAACGCAGATAAACAGCGGTTCCTTCATTGAAGGCATTATAAATCTTACTGTCTTAATCCCTACAAAACCCTTAAACGCTGATTGGATAATTATTGGTACAATATCTTCAATCATTTTCATTTTTCGTTCATGTATAAGGTCAAGAGCATTTAATACCTGGGGAGTGATCATACGATCGTCTATGGTTGTAAATCCTGCGGAGTTGAACATGTTTGGTCAACCTCAAGGCTTACACCTCTGTAGTTAAATAATTTGTGAGTAATAATTTGACCTGACTTGAATTCTTCTTTACCCATGTTTCTATTTCAAAAAAACCATTTTTTTCGTTTGAATAAAGTCATTTGCCAATATCTGGTAGAGATTCATTTTGTAGTGCGCATCCGGATTATCCAGCGGGGAATGATCCGCATGATAGGTACGATAATGTTCCACTGCCAGGGCAGGATATAGCTGCGCTTCCCCTTGTTTATTGTTCGTATAATTTTTTTGGCAGCAGTGTCAGCATCCATGAGGAACCACATTTTGTTTTTAATATTTGCAGTCATTTCCGTTTCGATCCAGCCTGGGTAAATGGTTGTGGTTGTGATGTTGTGCCGGCGAAGAGTATACTCCCAGCTATCAGTCATAATCCGCAGGGCCGCCTTAGAAGCAGAATATCCCCCATGTCCTATAAGTCCCCGTGTCCCTGCAATGGAGCTGATGATTGCCACCTGTCCGGATTTCTGTTCCTTCATACTGGGCAGAAATGGAATAACCGTGTTGGTAACGCCCATGATATTGATCCGTAGAATCCGGTTTATGTGTTCAGGATCTCCAGAGGTAATCTTATCCTTACCTCCAACACCTGCATTGGCAATGACAGTGTCAATTCCCCCGGCATCCTTAATAAATTGCTTCGCTGTCAACTGCGCTACATCCAGGGTGTATATATGGGGATTACCGCCAAGCTCCCTGCAGCGCTCCGCCACCTGTTCTAAACGGTCGGTCCGCCGGGCTGCGAGACCAAGCACAGCTCCTTCATGGGCGTAGACATATGCTAAAGCTTCACCAATCCCGCTGCTTGCTCCCGTAATGAATACTTTCTGTGCCATGATTATCCTTTCCTTTAAATTTACTATATTTTAATGAAAATCTTTTTCCGGTACATCCAATAGAGCACCAGCCACCACATCCCTACATGAAACAGGGCAAAGAGTAAAGAACCATTCAGGTCGCCAGCAAGAGGCTGGAAGACCGTTTGGTATAAATAGGTGTATCCTGATACGGTTCTCTCACCCAATGTAAATTTCACTTTCAGGATTGTCTTAACCCACAAACCGGAAGCGACAAACAGAAATATAGAGTTCGTGCCAAAAATTACGAATGGGCGGGCAGGTTTTTTGTATCCTTTGAGATCAACAGCCCAAACGCAAACAGCCAAAATGAGCATGGCAAGACCTCCTGTGTACAGAACATAGGAACTTGTCCAAAGTTGTTTGTTGACAGGGAAAAGAAATCCCCAAAGCCAGCCAGTCACGGCAACAACAGCTCCTGCTTTCACAATGTATTTTACCCGTTCCATTCCATCCTTCTTCTCCTGAAGAATTATTCCAGTGAAGTATCCGATTAAAACTGTCACGACAGCAGGGATTGTGCTCAACAAACCTTCCGGATCAAAGGGGATGCCGGTACCCATGTATAAATGGGGCTCTCCCAGGATAGCCAGATCCACCATCCTTGGTAGATTGGTTTCCAATGCGTACGGATCCACTCCTTTTATCCACCCAAAAATCCAGAGAATAAACCAATAGGCTACCAGAAGGATTCCTGAAACTGTAATAATCTGGCTGCGGTTAAGGACAAGTATCAGGAAAGCTGCACAGCCGTATGCCAGACCGATTCGCTGAAGAACACCCATAATTCGAAAACTGGACCAGTCCCAATCCTGACGTACAAATGGATAGGCAGATAGGAGAAGACCAAAGAGAAAAATGGTCATCACCCGGCCCAGGATTTTTCTTGTCAATTCAGGTGAAAGGGTAAAATCATATCTGCGAAATGAAAACCGCATGGCCACACCAACGATGAAAAGGAAAAATGGGAAAACCAGATCTGTTAAGGTACATCCATGCCATTTTGCGTGGCGCAATGGAGCATAAACATGCGCCCATGTACCCGGTGTATTCACCAGGATCATCAAGGCAATCGTCATGCCCCGGAACACGTCCAGCGAGACTAATCTTTTTTGCTGATCTGTCATATTATACTCCTTGTTTTTTCCCGAATGCAGGATCAATGGGCAGGAATCTGATGAGGAGCAGCCCTGGAATGGTAGCTGCCATGACCCAGATGAAAAAGGACTGGTATCCGATCGTTTCCTGAAGAGCGCCGCTGAACATGCCTGGAATCATCATGCCGAGAGCCATGAATCCTGTGCAGATTGCATAATGGGCTGTTTTGTGTTCGCCTTCTGAAATCATCATCATAAAAAGTAAATAAGCTGTAAATCCAAATCCATATCCGAACTGTTCCAAAGCGACAAACAGGTTTACCAAGAGATAGCTTTCCGGCTGGGCATAGGCCATGTACACGTAGACCAGATCCGGAAGCTTCATAGCCAGGGCCATCCACAAAATCCACGACTTCAATCCATGTTTTGCAGCCAGGAAGCCTCCGGAAATACCGCCCAGGGTCAGCATGATTATTCCCAGGGTTCCGTACACAAAGCCGTATTCGGAGGTGGTAAGGCCCAGCCCGCCGGCATCAAGCTTATCCAGCATAAACAATGGAGCAATCTTTACCAGCTGTGCTTCCCCAAACCGGTAAAGCAGAATGAATGTAATCACTAGGGTTATGTTCGGTTTTTTAAAATAAGCCGTGAACACATGGAAGAAACTCCTGACAGCATCTGCCAGTTTGAGGCCTGGGCGTGGCTCATCCGTTTTGGGGTGCGGCAAAACCAGGCGATGGTAAATACAAAAAAGAATGAACAGGCCGCTCAGGATTCCCATAATGATTGACCATGCCAGTTTTGTATCTCCGGTAGTGGTTTCCAGCCATCCAACTAGAATCACCAACAGGCCCTGACCGGTAATAATAGCAAAACGGTAGAAAGTATTGCGAAGACATGGGATGGGAGCCCAAGCATATAAAATCCATCAGCGGCAATATCATGAGTCGCGGAGCTGAAAGCGATGAGCCAGAAAAATGCCAGTGTAAGTTGAAAAAAGTTGGAAGCCGGAATCGTCAGAGCAACTCCAGCTAATCCACCGCCGATCAGCAGCTGCATGGTCACAATCCAGAAGCGTTTGGTCCTCAGGATTTCGACCAGAGGGCTCCAGAACGGCTTGATCACCCACGGCAGATAGAGCCAGCTGGTGTAGAGCGCAATATCAGTATTGGAAATATCCAGCCGCTTATACATGACAACTGAGACGAGCATGACCATTGCATAGGGCAGCCCTTCGGCGTAATAAAGTGAGGGAACCCATGTCCAGGGTGATCTCTGATTTTTCATTAGCTTTCGGAAAGTAATGGGTGAGGATGGATTCAGCGGTGGAACCGTTCAGTGCCATTCCAAGTGCACCAATCTGGCACATGCCGGCACCGTGGCCCCAGCCCTTCCCTTCAAATGAGAATGATCCGGGGATTCCTTTTTGGACATTTTTCAGGTTCATTTTAAAGGCAGAGCTGAACAGGAAAGACGGAGAGAGAGTTTGGCGAATCGTGTATTCGGATTCAAGATGTTTGGATTGCTGCTGATTGTTTGAATCTAGATATACAAGGTCGCAGGAGATAATTCTTCCTGAAGGACCGCGTTTTTCATTTTCAATTCCGAGGACTGCTTTTCCATTCAGAGAATGGATTTTGTTCATGTGATCGGTCAATCCTTCCTGCAAAATTTCAAAGTCCCATCTGAAATAAGATCGATGCTCATCCACGCTCCCGAGGTATTCAGGCAGGTTAGCTTCAGAGATAAAACCGGGGCCGCAAAAGGCTGGCTCACCATCCTCAATAGAAACGAGGTAATCCAGATCTTTTTGGGGCCAGACATTGGCTCCTGCTTCTGTAATGCCACCGCAGGATTTGGAATAGCGTGCATCACAGATGTCCCCCTTGATTGTGAGCACTTGGCCGCGGCAGGCTTCAGTGCTTTGTCTGGCATCCTCAGAGAAGTTATTCATCCCCTGGTAGCGCTGGCAGCAGTCATCATTGCAGACGTCAATCTGTAAATCTGGATGGTTTTTCCCGCGGTTTGCAAGCAGCCACGATCTGGCAGCCATAATCTGGGCTTCCAGGAAAGCAGACGGACACCTGGCGCTCATTTCAGATACTGCAACACAGGCAAGGTATTGTTCTAACGGAACTTCATTTTGGTGATATACACATTGCCAGGCGCAGTTACATCAATTGTTTTTTCCCAGTGAAATCCCCGGCCGGCAGGGACATCATGGATAGTGATTCCATGTTCATCAAATACATCAACCGTTTTTCTAATAATCATATCAACATCATTCACTGAAACATCCAACGTATCAGGCGCTTCGGAGGAAGGATTTAATTGTTTCTCCGTTTCGATCTCGTACAGAGCAGAATCTGTAAATGAGATTGTTACCTTTTTTAGCTTATCAATTGGTAGAATAATCCCGATTCGAAGAACAGGTTCACGTTGTGGCATATTGCTTGATGATACACTCATGTCTGATCTTCTTTGTTATAAAGTACTGCATCAATCCCAGCGCCTAAAACAGGTGCATCCCTGAGCGTAGAAATCCGTACCAGGTCTGGATTTAGTTTGTCATTTATTACATAAGCAGACTTTGCAGTTGAATCAAGCTTATCAGACTTATTGATCAGGTTTTCTAATTGACAAACCAATGGTTCCCAAAAATTTTCGGATCCCTTAGAAGATTCAAGAAGGTCTCCCAAGCGCTGGCCTATAATGATGCGATCCAAAATTGTGCCAAGAAAAGCATGTTCAGATGAAGGTGTTTCCCTGTTTGGATTGATCAGGCCAAATCGCCCTGACCAGCCGGAAAAAATTGTTTCAATGCGTTCGAATAGGAGTTCTGCCAGGTTCAGGCTTACATCCGCAAACGTTCTCAGAGCAGGTTCCTCTTTTTGTGTTGCACGCTCCAGGATAACATCCGGATATATAGCTTCAGTAGTTAAGGATGCAATTGAAATACCGGAATATTCACTATAAATCGATTGAATTCCCCCGGCAGAAGCAAAGCGTTCCAGGGCCACTTGGTCCTGATTCACCATTTCCCAGGATTTTAACAACCAGGATTTGGCAGTATCCAGTGGAACCAGATTACCTCCGAGTTTCAACGCATCCGCGGTACCGGTCCCGCCACCGAGATAATAGCCATTCTCTATAGATTTGAATAATCCATCTTCAGCACATTCTTCACCCAGGCCACAGTAATCAGCATCACTGCCTAATCGATTGATCTGAGCAGCCAGTTGTATTCCCTGGGAGGAAAGGGCATTTCCCAGATCATCACAGAATCGGGGCATCCTGGGGCCGTTTGCCATGGCAGCGATGCCCCGCCCATCCGGTGTCTTTAGTCCGGGCATTCCAATGCCAACAACTATAGGTTTGCCGGTGTTGAGCTCTAAAATGGTTTCAACAAACGCTCCGATGATTGCCTGCCCTTGATTCTGTTCAGACTCTATTGGATTAATTGTAGAATCCATTTCCTTTAGCTGGGTCTGGATATTTACCGGCGTGAAGCCGGGATCAAAGTGGGGAAAATCAGAATATGTTTTTTGTGAATGGGCTTTCCCCAAATGAAAACCATCAACTGACTGACCAATATCCCAGGCGCTGACTTTCGTAGCACCGCCATCAAGACCAATGATCAATGGGCGGTCAGTCATAAAGATTGGTTCAGGGCCTGCCGCCTGCGGATTGCATTTAAGCGCATGTAATCCTTAGCCTCATCATTCCGGTCTATGGTGACCTGATCAATGCTGTGATCTGTTCCGCCGGGATGGCGAATGACATCATAAATAGCATCGTAGATCCTGCCTATTCGATATTTTTCGCTGATCCTCATAACCAGTTCATAATCTTCAGCATAGTTACGGCTGTAGGGACTCTCGTTCATTTCGAAGTAACCAATATCCTTGATCACTTGTATGGCAATGGACCGGGGTGCTCCGGCTCCGCCAACACGCAACAGGTTATTCCGTCCATTTTCTTCTGTCCACTCATCATGGGTCACTGTTGGGATTTCTGCTTTTCGTTCCAGGGAACCGTCTTCCAACAATTCCCAGACATCGTAGCTGCCGATGACTATGCCTATCTCCGGGTCGGATTCAAAAACATTCAGCAGTTTTTCTACAGCATGTGGCTTCAGACGATCATCAGAGTCTAATTGAACATAATATTCACCATGAGCGGCTTCCACTCCTGAATTCAGGCAAAAACCAATGTTATTGATATCCACCACAATCATGCGCACTTGAGGAGCATTCTCATTGTATTTGTCACCCCCAGAAATGTAGCGTTTTACTTCCAGGATAGTGGAATCATTTGTCCCGCCGTTGATGACGATGATGATTTCAATATCCTGGACAGTTTGTTTCAGGCAGCTTTCCAGAGCAGTACCGATGAATTCCGGTCGTTCATTAACAGGAATAATGATCGATGCTTTTAAGCTTGGATTATGTTCAGGAATTGGTCTTTTTTGAAAATGATTTCCTGGAGCTAAATATGCTCCAATCCTTTTTAAATGCTCGGTGAATATTGCTTCAGCTTCCAGTTGACTCTCTTTTGCTTCCATAAGATAATCAAAAACATTGACAGCCTCTTTTTGTGCTTTTACGGTGTACAAACTGCCGCTATATTTATTGGCAATCCGAACCAGTTCACCCTGCTCTGATAATTTTAAGCGCAAGTCATATAACGGATTGTACTGGATTGATTCATCCATAGCGCCACATTCCAAAAAAACAGATTTTCTGATGCAGAAAACATGACCGTAATCCTGGTTATCTCTGACACGTCCCTTATGATGGTGCAATAAATGGATTTCCTGGATCCCGTCATCGTTTTTCAAATCATAATCGGCATAAATCATGGCAGCTCCCGGGTTGCGCTTCATGGTCAGGGTTAAAATATCAATGGCAGACGCATTCAGGCGAACGGGTGAAGTGCGATTGTCAATGAGCAGGATGAATGGATCATCTGATTGCTGAACAGCTTGATTTATCGCTTCCGTATAGCTCACCTTCTCGGTTGATAAAAATTGAATAGAAGGATCAGCACCATTAAAAACATCGCCAATGGCAAAAATTTGTCCAGGCTCCACCGACTGGGCTAAAATAGAATTGATTGTATCTTGAACATCCGAAATGGATTGGGTCTTTCGATCAGGTATGGAGAAAATAATGATCATAGTTTATGAATTTAAAAAGTTTAAATGTATTTTTGAATAACAGAAACTAATGCATATTAAACCATAGTTCAGGTAACTTTTTGTTTGTCATGGAAACACTTAGACGTATAACTGGGACATTGGTAGTCCTTACCTTTATTTGCGGCCTTTACGGTGCAGTTCAGGAAACGGTTACGATCCACAGCAAATCCTTGAAAAAGGACATTCCTTGCCTGGTCGTTCTTCCCCATGAATATTATCTTTCTCTAGATCGCTTTACAGTGGTTTATCTGCTCCACGGATACAGCGGAGATTACAAAGATTGGTCAGCCCATACAAATTTAAGAGATTATGCAGACAAGTATAATTTTATCATTGTGTGCCCCGATGGAGGATACAACAGCTGGTATTTGGATAGCCCCATGGATCCAGTCAGTCAGTACAGAACACATGTAGGCAAGGAAGTGGTTCAATATATTGATGAAAACTACAGGACGATAGCTCAACGAAACAGCCGGGCAATTACAGGATTAAGTATGGGGGGACATGGCGTCTTTGGTGCGGCAGGAAGCATGAGCGGTGTAGTCGATTTACAATTCACAACAAAAAAATATGAGCTGGGCGAAAAAATCGGTTCCTTTGAGAAATATCCGGAGCGGTGGGAACAATATTCTGTCATTTCAAATGTATATAAGTTTAAAGATTCTAAAACACATTTAATCATTGATTGTGGAGTAGATGATGCTTTTATTAAAAGTAATCGATTATTGCATACAAAATTGTTAGAATTGAATATCCCGCATGATTATTCTGAAAAACCAGGTGGGCATGCGTGGGGTTATTGGGTGAATTCGCTGGAACATCATCTGATGTTTTTCAATAGTATTTTCAGAAAATAATAACACGTTTCATTTTATAGTTTCATTATAACTATTTAATTGTTGTTAAATTTATTTCTTCAAAATATGTCATTCACAAAAAAAACCAATTCCCTCCTCCTCTATCTTATTCTGGTTTTCATTTTAGCGGGCTGTGCCGGGCCAAGCCAGTCTTTGTTCCGGAAGTCCTGGGCTGAACGAACCTTAAAAAACTTAACCTTGCGGGAAAAAATTGCCCAGATGATGGTCTATCACATGAACATGCGTTTCCTGAATGAAGAAAGTCCGAAATGGAAAGAAATCACATCTCTTCTGGAAACAGATGGCATCGGCGGCATTCATATTTGGTATGGTGATGCAGGAACATCTTTAACATTACTTAATGAAATTCAGCGAAGGTCAAAAGTACCTGTAATAGTAGATGCTGATATTGAATACGGTCTCCAAATGAGGTTTCCCGCAGGAACAGACCTGCCACCGCTTATGGCTATTGCCGCTGCAGGCAGTACAAAGTATGCATTTGAGACAGGAAAAATTGCAGCCATAGAAGGAAGAGCATTGGGGATACACTGGAATTTTTCACCGGTAACGGATGTAAATAATAACCCAAAGAATCCAATCATTAACACCCGGTCATTTGGTGAAGACCCGGACGTAGTAGGCGAATATGCGGTGCAGTTTATGAAAGGACTACAGGAGCATGGCATGCTGGCTACGGCGAAACATTTCCCTGGTCATGGCGATACGGAAACAGATTCCCACACAAGTCTGGCTACTATACCGAGTGATTCATCCCGACTATGGTCATTGGAATTAAAACCGTTTCAAACCGTTATTGATGCTGGAGTTGATGCGGTGATGGTGGCCCATGTCCATGCTCCGGATTACCAGCCCAATGCCAGTCTGCCGGCGACCCTTTCCTCGTTTTGGGTGACCGATATTTTACGAAAGAAAATGGGGTTTAAAGGTGTTGTTGTGACGGATGCCATGGGCATGGGTGGTGTTACCAGGAATTATTCTGATCCCTATGCTCTGATTCATGCCATCAATGCCGGGTGTGATTTTATACTTCAAAATTATAACGTTAAGAAATCAATCGATGATGTAGAAGATGCTGTAAAGAGGGGCATTATTTCAGAAGAACGGATTAGCGATGCTGCTTTAAAAATGCTTAAAATGAAAGAAAAAGCAGGCCTACATCAGCAGCGCTATATTTCCATGGGTGAGGCGAGACGAATCCTTGGCAAAAAAGAATTTAAAGTAACTGCAAATGAAATCGCTTCCAAATCAATCACATTGGTAAAAAATGATAATTCTTTCCTTCCTCTTATTGTTGAGGGGAATGAAGAAATTGTAGTAATAGATATTTACGATCAACCCAACGATCACAATGAATCAATTGCGACAAAAGCATTGAAACAAAGCGGTCTACGGATCCGGTCCTTGCAAGTAGATGAATCGGATAGTACAATGTATTATGAATCAATTCTGAAAACAATACCGGATAATGCGCCCATTATACTGAATTCTTTTGCTAGTCCCTCTGCCTGGAAAAACAGAATTTTTCTTCCGGATCATCAGATGGATTTTATACATACTTTAAATCAAAAATCAGACAGGATTTTACTTATCAGTTTTGGGAATCCATATTTAATACAGGGGCTTCCGGAGACACCTGCTTATATCTGTGCCTGGAAGGGAAGTGCTCTGATGCAAAATGCATTAGTGGAATCATTGCTGGGGAAAAACGATTTTACAGGGACGCTTCCCATCACCATCCCGAAAATTGCCGACCGGGGTTTTGGCATTCAATTGGGACAGAAGCCTATTTCTTTCAAAGCATCATCATTTTCTCCTGGGAAATATGTAAAATATGTAATGCCTTATGAAATTGATTCTGAAATATCAAAAGTCCAACCATTATTACAAAAAGCTGCTGCTGATTCTGCCTGGCCCGGGGCAGTATTATTAGCTGCGAAGGACGGAAAGATATTTTTTTATGATGCTGTTGGCTACCATACCTACAAGAAAAAAAGAGCTATGCGTAAATCGGATATTTTTGACCTGGCATCCATAACAAAAGTGGTAGCACTTACATCCGCTGTGATGAAACTGACAGAATCTGGACAGCTTGATCTGGATGAAAAAGTAGTGACATATCTCCCGGACTTTAAAGGGAAACAGCCGAAATATTTTCAACAGAAGAGTGAAATCACTATCAAGCACCTGCTGACTCATACAGCAGGGCTTCCGCCGTTTAAACAATATTTTTTAATGGATGGCGAAGAAAAAACGCGTTTGGACAGTGTCTATAATACGGAGCCAGTGATTGGCCTTGAAGAAGAAACAATTTATTCAGATGTTGGATTAATAACGTTAGGAAAAGTAGCTGAACAAGTGAGCGGCTTTCCCTTGGATGAGTTGGTTGATTCCCTTGTGTTCAAACCTTTGGGTATGAATACAACATTTTACAATCCGCCTTCTGAAAAACTGCACAGAGTTATTCCTACGGAGATTGCTGATAGGTATAGAAATGGTTTAATTCATGGTGAAGTTCATGATGAAAATGCTCATAGTTTAGGCGGTGTCGCCGGTCATGCAGGCTTATTTTCCACAGCAGAGGATTTAGCTGTCTTTTCCCAGATGATGCTGAATGGTGGTATCTATGGCTGGAAGAGAATCTTTAAGGAAGAAACTGTCCAATTGTTTACTTCTAAAGCAAACGTAGTTGAGGGCAGTTCACGATGCCTTGGCTGGGACAGCCCGGAAGGAAAAGCTTCCGGTGGAGTGTATTTGAGCGACAGCAGTTTTGGACATACTGGCTATACAGGAACATCATTATGGATCGATCCCGAAAACAATATGATTGTCATTCTCCTAACAAACGCAGTCCATCCTGACCGCTTGTGGAAAGATCCAAAATATTTCGACTGGCGGCAGAGGGTTCATTCGGCAGTTTATGAAGCAGTGGGTATTACTGAAAAGAACCCGAACCTTGATTGGCGGAAAAAATGGGATTGATTAATGAAAAAAGAAAAAGAAAATGAATTCTTTTTCCCTTCTACCTTCTTCATTATTCTTCTCTTTATTTCTTTTTCTGGGATATTCGAATTCAACTACCTGGGTGAATTCATTACCAAAGCCCTGGACCTTAAATGAAGAACAGGTTTCAGAGATCCTTCCGCAATTTTATCAGCATTATCCAAATTTTCATGACCGCTTAAAAGCATTTGCCCTGTGGCAGGTGGGCAAACCCTATGAAATTTTCAAACTAGGTGAAGAAGTAGAGCCAGATCCTGATCCAATTATCCGTTTGGATGTGTCTGACTGTACAGTCCATGTGCTCACAAGCCTTGCGTTTACACAAAGCACATCCTGGAATGAAGCCCGTAAAAATATGATAACGATTCATTACAAAGATCATAAACCCTCTTATAAAACTCGCTGGCATTATACTTCTGATCGTATTCAGGAAAACCCCTATACCGTTACTATAACCGAAGAATTGTTAGAAAAAGATCATCTGGAAAAAATTGATATAACATTGAATCGCAAGGAAGACGGCAGTGAATTTTTAGACCTGGACTGGGCAAAAAATACCACTGTCTATTTTATTCCACATGAGAAAATTAATAGAGAGTTGTTATCAAAATTTCCTGATGTTTGCGGTGTGGCATTTGTAAAAAAAGCATATTTTAAAATGGGAATAGTGGTAGCCCATGAAGGTATGGTGATTGATCAGAAAAATCTCATTCATGCATCTTCAGAATACGGTGAAACGGTCAATATAGATTTTATGGAATACTTTTTCAGGCAGGAGGGACCGTTGTTTGATGGTGTAATGATTTACACGTTTGTTGCATTGACTCACTAATGCCTTAAGTATTTCCAACGTAAAGATTCCCATTGGTTTCTTATAATAGAAAAAAAGATAAAAACACATAGGCATTCGCTATGACTCTAAAATGGTACATCCTGATCTTTATCACTTGTTTCAGTGCTATTCTTGGAAAAAATCTAAGTAGACTAGAGCAAAAATCAACAAATAAAATACCTGATAAAGTTATCAATGGATTCAAATATTCTGCGACAGATAGAATGAATCAGTTCATTTTTACTACTTCTGTTTTAGCTGCGATCGGAGGATACCAATATGATCAAAAAGTAAAAGAGTATTCTGAAAGAGAGGGACTTCTGTCAGGTGAATTAGCCAGGGCAGGAGATTTATATGGAGGAGCATTAGGTCATTGGATTTTATGGACAACCATAGTAACTCATTCAAAATTAAAAGGTGAGTCCAAAAAAGAAGTTTGGGCAAAGCTGGAATTTTCAGCTTTAGCACTCTTGAGCAATGCATTTGCTACTTATTTATTGAAATTTGGAGTGGGTCGGGAACGGCCAAATAATGGAGCCCTGTCATTTCCTTCTGGCCATACATCTCACAGTTTTACTATTGCTGCGGTCACAAATGAACTTTATGGATGGAAAGCTGGAACAGTTGCTTATCTCATGGCAACTTTGTCAGCAGTTAGTAGAATTCATGATAATAAACATTATGTTAGTGATGTTGTTTTCGGAGCAGGATTAGGTACAGTTATCGGAAGAGGGTTTTCCATTCAATACCATAAAAACAAAGAAACCCATGTGTATCTTTTTCCAACAAATAATGGCATATCACTTCATTTAATTTTTTAATTTTTCATCAATCTTTTTTAATGAACAAAATCAATTGACACCTGGTAAACTTTTTATATACATTTTAATATTAGAGAGTTAATTTGTGATTATTGTATAGGTCATCTTTATTCATGAGTCAGATAAAATTAGATCTTAAGAAAATGTCTGAAATTGTTTCGGCAGTTTTAACAGACGAAGCCAACGCATTATTGACAGCACGATCTCGCGTTAGGAAAAAAGTGGTGGAAGCAGCTGAGATCATCATTAACCATCCTGGAAAAGTTGTTATCTGCGGATTAGGAAAATCTGGTTTAATTGGTCAAAAGATTGTTGCCACGCTATGCAGTACGGGCACCCAGGCAGTATTTCTACATGCAGCGGAAGCACTCCATGGAGATCTTGGGATTTATCATCCTGGTGATCCTACAATCTTAATCTCTAAAAGCGGTTGTACGGAAGAACTCCTTAGATTAATACCCATCTTGAAAGAGTCCAATTCTCCCTTGATTGGTATTATCGGTAACCTGACAGCACCGTTATCCAGGAAACTTGATATTGTTCTCGATGCAACTGTTTCAAAAGAAGCTGATCCCTTGGGCATAGTCCCCACTTCCAGCACAACAGTAACAATGGCAATCGGTGATGCTCTTGCTTCTGTATTAATGACCGCCAGGGAGTTCAAACATGAAGACTTTGTCCGCTATCATCCCGGCGGGGAATTAGGAAAAAAGCTCCGTTTAGAAATCGAAGATATTATTCAACCTCTCCAGAATGTAGCAGTAGTGACTCCCACTCATAATGTACGTGAGGTAGTCATTCTTATGACTGATAAACCTCAGGGGGCAGCTCTTGTTTTATCAAAAACCAAGGAGATTGAAGGTATCATTACTGAAGGAGATATACGCCGTTGCCTGGCAACAAATGGAGATATTGATAGAATGAAAGCAAAAGAGTTAATGTCCGAAGATCCTGTCTCAATTCCTGTCCAGGCGCCCATTCAGGATGCCCTCACTCTCATGGAAGATCGGACCTCCCAGATTACCGTCCTGCCCATCACAAAAAAGGATGGGAAAACCTGCATCGGTTTATTACGACTCCACGATATTTACCAGACCAGGCTGTTTTAGATGCTTTCAGTATACCTGATGAATTGGTTTAATAGATTATTCACTATGCCAATATCATCGAAAATTATACTTACTGCTATCATATTTTTAATTGGTCTTAAGTTCGGAATGATTATTTTAATCTTTCTCCCTTTTATATTTTTCCCTTGGAAAAGAAGAAAATGAACTATAATGTTCTTCCTCTAAAAGGGAATATTTTTTTATTAAATCTTATAATGATTCGGACACAACATTAAACTGGAATTAAACCGTGACTTCAAGAAATTTGTAGTCATTACTCATAATTAAGTAAATTATCCCTTTCAACCGTTATTTTTAGCGATCAATAAAAAAATCATTTTATCAAGGGCAAAAATATAATGGCAAAAAAAATATTTTTAATGATATTATCCTTAATTTGTAGCAATCATTTACTGCTTGGTTCAAACCAGTTTAACCTGAACAGCGCAGAAAATGGAAAAACAAAAATTCAGTTTTCCTCAGGTGATATCCAGACAGAATCTATTGGAGAATATACCCGTTTTGTATCGCCCAACACAGGGAGGACGACTGAGCAGGGGATGCCTGAACTCCCTCTTTTCTCAACCTTTGTACAAATTGATCCCAACAGAGAATACCAGGTCAGTTATTCTGTCATTCAATCCCATACTCTTGATAATGTAAAGATTTATCCATTTCAAAATGACCGGGAGGGCAAAAGTCCGTCCATAATAAACCATGTCAATCTGGAGTATTATGAATCCGGTAATTCTTATCCTGAAGAAAACCTTATTGTCTCCGACAGGCTGGTGATGAGGGGATTACAGTTATTCAACATCAGCATTGTACCTTTTGAGTACAATCCAGCAGGAAATGAAATGGTTGTGTATG
>JYMV01020205.1_pt1 | contig 15779 bp, 14 predicted proteins | sample 338911 | NCBI WGS metagenome assembly JYMV01 (sample SAMN03354496, study PRJNA234377) | hydrothermal vent metagenome | biome: Deep sea; feature: Hydrothermal plumes at the Eastern Lau Spreading Center, Western Pacific Ocean; material: Seawater | place: Tonga | collected 2009 | depth 2000 m m
CCCATGGCCGCCATTCCTTTCTGGGTAAGGTTAAAAACATATCCGATTCCCATCATGGGCCATGAAAGAAGCATCAAATAACCATTAAACGCGACAAAAGATCCCAACGTTATGGAACCGGCAATCACTGCTTTTCCCCCCATCCACAGTGAAATCATTGCCGCCACTCCCATAATAAACACCATGGTGGGAGTAAAAATTCCGAACATTCGGGTTACAGCCAGGTTTTTATTTATGTACTCGTTGTTGAGTTGCGCAAATTTTATTTTTTCATTTTCTTCCTGAACAAATGAGTGGAGAACCCGGATTCCGGCAAGGTTCTCCTGTACTTGTCCTGTTATTAGGGCCAAATGCTCCTGCACCGCTTTATGGCGCTTCCCGATTTCCTTAACAAAATAAAAAAACAAAAATGAAATAATGGGCAGTGGCAAAAAAACCTTGAGGGTCAAATCAAAGTTGATCCAGCTCATCATGCCCACGGCAGCGAAAATAACAAAAACCGCGTCAATGAGAATCAGTACTCCCAGTCCGAGAAATTCCCTCACTGCCCTTAAATCATTCGTGGCACGCGACATGAGGTCCCCTGTCTTTTGTTTCAGGTACCATGTCCGGTCTAGAGTTAAAAGGTGCTTGAATAGCCGGTTCAAGATATCAAATTCAATTTTCCGGGAAGCGCCGAACATATACACCCTCCACCCATAACGGCCCGCGACAAGAAACAAAGAGACTCCAAAAAGAAGGAATACATATTTTAAAAGAAGCTCTGAAGAAGGTTTTTCAGGCAAGACATCAATAAACTCCTTTATCAACCAGGGCACAACCAACGTCATGGAATCCGTGATGATTAAAGCCGCAATACCTATTGCCATTTCCTTGCGGTATTTGGAGATATAAGGCCAGAATGATTTTAAGTTTTCCAACGTGGATCCTTTTCTTCTTTCCACCTACCCTGATTATTTTCCTAGTCCTTTGATGCCTTTTTAGCTAGAATGGGTGCGGGTTTGGGTGAAATCAAAATTGTTCAACAAATCAAATCAGGCGCTACATCCAGTTTAGTCCTTTAAACCGTCGATACCCTCAACGATCAAAAAGAAAGACCACACAATCCTATGTACGGAGTTATATTGGCCGGAGGAAGTGGCACCCGGTTTTGGCCTATAAGCCGCGAACAAAATCCAAAACAATTGCAGATAATTGTGGGTCCCGGGACCATGGTCCAAAACACGGTTCAGCGCCTGCTGCCCTTGATTCCCATTGAAAAATTATACCTGGCCACCAATCATCAGCAGGCGATCGAAACCCTGCACCAGTTGGATTCTTACGGTTTTTTTTCCGATCATCTCATAGCAGAACCCAGTAGCCGAAATACCGCATTGGCAATCGGTCTTATGGCGCAATTGATGATCGACAAATATCCCGATGCGGTCATGGGCATTTTTCCCGCTGACCATGTTGTAACGAACTCCGAGGCCTTTATCAAGACCCTTCAAAAAGCAGAAACTCTTGCCCAAAAGGGTTATCTGGTTACCCTCGGCATCCCTCCCACCCGACCCGAAACCGGATTTGGTTACATAAAACAGGGAACTGAGACGGAAGGTTTTGAAGGGGCTTACCAGGTAGAACGGTTTGTGGAAAAACCCGATCCTCTTACAGCCAAACAATATTTGGAACACGGCAATTACTTTTGGAATTGCGGAGTTTTCGTCTGGAAAGCTTCCACCATTCTTGAAGAACTACGGCAGTATGCGGGAAATATTCATTCCCAGCTTGAAACCATCGCGGGTTGTCTCCAAAAATCAAAAGGAAAACCCGGCTACCTGGAACTGGATGAAAAAGGCCGTGGCCTTTTTTCTTCCCTGCCCAGTCTTTCCATCGACTATGCGGTCATGGAACATTCTTCCCAAGTCGTCTTCCTACCTGCGGAGTTCGGCTGGAACGATGTCGGTGCCTGGAGCGCTTTGGACGATGTATCCGAAAAAGACTCTGATGGTAATATCATCAGCGGAAATGTTCTGGCGCAAGATTGCAACAACTCTATAATCCAGGGGCAGGATCGACTCATCGCTGTATTAGGATTAAAAGACACGATAGTGGTAGACAGTCCGGATGCCCTTCTGGTCTGCACCAAGGAACGTTCCCAGGATGTAAAAAAACTAGTGGAGGCCCTCAATGAAAACGGTCACCCGGAAGGGAAACAACCTTCCACCGTCAAAAAACCCTGGGGATCTTATACTGTATTGGATTCCGGCCCTTCTTATTTGTTAAAGCGTATCGAAGTCTTGCCCGGTGAGGCACTCAGCCTGCAATCCCATCAGCACCGCAGTGAACATTGGATTGTTGTCTCGGGTTCAGCACAAGTGGTGCGGGAGGAAGAAACCTTCCAATTAAAAGTAAATGACTCCATCACCATCCCCCAAAACACCAAACACCGGCTGGAAAATCCCAGCTCCGATCCACTTGTAATTATTGAAATCCAATTTGGCCATCTCCTGGATGAAAACGATATCTCCCGTTTTGAAGACCGCTACGGTCGATGCTGACCCACTAGGCGTGGGGCCGACTAGTAAAAGCTTTTGCTGGCGAGCAAAAAACTCTCTCGGCGCAACCAAGCCCTTGCCCAATTATCTCCCCTGTCAAGGGGCCACCAAGCATGGGGTGTGGATGGCCGTGATATTTTTCCTTAGACTTCATGAGCCTGTGATAGCGCTTCCATAAACTTCATGCCCCGGAGGGGTGTGGCCGGCCATAGCAAAGTTTAGTTCTAAGAGATGCCCTCAATTTTTTGGCAGTGAAATTAAAAAATAGTTCTTTATGGAGTTAGAGTCGACCAACCGGTTTGCGTAGGCGCTGGCCTGATTTTTGGAAGAAAATTGTCCTGCTCGAATTTTGTACCACTGCCCTCCGGGTCTTCGGATGGCCTTCACAACATAGAGTCCTTCCACCCCTCTCTTTTTAAGATTTCGTATCAACTTATCCGCTTGTTTGGCGGAAATGACCGCAGCAATTTGAATGGTGTAGACCCGGTCCTCCTTTTTTGCTTGTGAAGATTTTAATCCAGGTATCGATGTTAAATGGGCGGGAAGTTGATTATTCTTACTTGTGGAAGTCAGTTCGCTGAAACCCAGGACCAGGATAATAGAAACCGAAACAACCGAAAAACTGACCAATTTTGCTTTTAAAGAGAGATCTCCAAAGCGGATGAGTCCTTCAAGAACCTGAAGGAGAATCCATTTAAATCCATTTAATATTTTTCCGGCCAACCAACGGCCCCATCTTCCTAAAACCGTCATTCGGCTTGCAACCAAACCCATCTCCACCTTCAGACGTTTCAGGTCTTGAAGGTCTTCCCGGCGGAACAGCTTTACTTTTTTCAATTTGGAACTGATTTGGTTTTCCTCAGACTGCCTTTTAATTTCCCCCTGTTGATCAGGACTCATGTCCGCAAAAATTTCTCCGCATTTCTGGTGCAAATATGGATCGACTCCGGAAAGATTTCCTTCGCAAAAGCTGTGGGCAAGATAGTATTTAATTTGTTCTTCCTCTTTAACCGAAAAATTCAACGCGAACAGGTAAAATCTTAAGGCTAATTCATCCGTCCTCTTGTGCGACAGGTAGATAGGAAGGGCAAATTGGATAATGTCATCAGAAAACTCGCTCTGGTTTTCCAAAGCACTCAAAAAAAGCGACTCAACTTTTCCAGACCATTGCCTCGCTTTGAGAAACAGACTGGCCAAGTAATGGGTAAAAGTAGGATCGTGAATTTCTTCCTGCTGAAACATGATGAGAAGCAGGTCCATTTCTTCCTGTGAAAGTTTCCGACCCTGATTCAGAATAGCAAGGAGAGGCTTACGAAAACGCGAATCCCTGGGGCTCTGCAAAAAAGCCTGCACATAAATGTTCAGGGCCTTGGGAGTTTCATCCCCAATGGACAGCAGATAGTCTGCGTATAACAGGACTCCAAGAATCCTGTATTGCTTTCCCGTATCCGGCAAAAAATAAGAAGCGTAAGTAGAGCTCAAGAGATTATCAAACTGGTTTTTAATATCTTCTGGTTTTGACCAGGGAGAAATATCCTTAAGAAAATGTAGCGCATTAAAAAACCGTTGATCGCCCACCATGCCGTACGCGATGAACCCAAAAAACAGGCAGACGAGGACAATACCCCATTGGATCGCTACATCATCAAACAGGACGTTTGGAAGCGCCACCTCGTGCAGAAAAAATAGAACCGTATAACCCAATCCAAAAATCAGGGCTAACGAGACAGCGATTCGGGCCAGATAAAATTTAAGGGTCTGATACAGCATTTCTTTTTTCAGGGTTTAGTGAATCCTGGGGTCTTTTTACCGGCTCTGGGTCAGGAAGAAGTTCGGTTTCATTCGGTTCCTGTTCTTCGGGCAAAGCAGGAGGTACGGAAAGGTCCAGATCTTCTTTAACCGCAACCTGTAAAATCTCCAGGGAAAATTCGTTAGCAAGATAACCCGTCTGCACATCCACGGTGGCAAACTTGATTTTTTCTGGAACGGGAAAGTTCACTGGACTTTTACCCTCCAGCACCTTCTGCATGAAAAATACCCAGATGGGTGCGGCGGCGCTGGCTCCTGTCAGACCTTTACCGGACTTACTCATCATAGGTTCATTATTATCAAAGCCCACCCAGACTGATGCCGAAATATCTTTTGTAAAACCATTGAACCAGGCATCTTTAAAATCATTTGTGGTTCCCGTTTTCCCTCCAGCGGGGTGACGGAAACCCATCCTCCTTACAATCCGGCCGGTCCCTCTATCTATCACCCCCTGCATCATGTTCAGGAGCGGATAAAGGGAATTGGGTAAAAACTGTTGCACTCCCTGGTAGTAATGTTCATAAAGTCGATTTCCCTGGAAATCCTCAATATGCTGGATCAAATAAGGTTCATTATAAATTCCGAGATTGGCAATAACGCTATAGGCCGATGCCATTTCATAAGGGGATAGGCCGGAAGTTCCCAGCGCAAGGGAAAGGTTTTGGCCTAACGGGCTTTTAATACCAAACTGCCGCGCCGTGCGAATCACTTTTTCCGGCCCGACTTCATTAACCAGTTTTGCGGAAATAATGTTGATGGATTTCATCAGAGCTTTTTTTAGAACAATATTTCCGGCGAATTCTTCATCGAAGTTCTGGGGACTCCAGGGTTTACTACCTGGAATATCGATGGTCAGCGGCTCATCCTTCACCACGGTAGCGGGTGAATAGCCCAGCTCTTCCATGGCAGTAAAATACACAAACGGCTTGAAGGAAGAACCGGGAAGACGGTTGTTCGATACCGCCCGGTTAAATTGGCTGTAGGAGTAGTCTCTTCCACCAAGCATGGCCCGCACAGCGCCGCTTTTATTTTCAATGGCCACTAATGCCGCCTGAAGGGGACCCGCACCCGGTTCCCTTACAACCCTGCCCTCCAAAGCCTCCAAATGATTGCGGGCACTTTTAAAAGCCAGCTCCTGATAACGCGTATCCAAAGTGGTGAGAATTTTTAATCCTCCAAAATGTACAAATTCTTTTCCATAATCCTTTTCAATTTGTTCCAGAACCTGGTTAACAAAATAAAGATTAGGATCTGATTCCACCCGGGGATTCACCAAATCAATATCAGACTGAAGGGCCAATTCTCTCTCGTCAACGGTAATAAGATTTTCCGAGACCATTCGGTTCAATACATACTCCGTCCTTTGCATTGCCCTTTCATAATGTGAGAATGGGTTGGCATTGTTGGGTGAATTGGGGAGGCCCGCAAGCAGGGCAGCTTGCAACAGAGTCAGATCCCTGGCGCGTTTTCTGAAATACACTTGTGCCGCCTCTTCCACACCATAAGCGCCGCTACCAAAATATATCTGGTTGCAATAGGCTTCAAGAATCTGGTCTTTATTGAAAGTCGCCTCAAGCTGGAAGGCAATCAAAAGCTCCTTGATCTTACGCACCCAGTTTCTCTCAAAAGAAAAAAACAAATTTTTGGAAAGTTGCTGGGTAATCGTGCTTCCCCCTTGGGCAATCCTCTTTTCGCGAAGGTTGGTCCATAGCGCCCGCACCAAGCCCCTATGATCTATTCCGCTATGGCGGTAAAATCGGGAATCTTCAACAGCTGTGATGGCTTTTGTGAAAAAAGGTGAAATATCCTCAAGGGCAATAGGGTGCCTCTCCCCAAGAATCTTGATGCGCTCACCATCCGAAGAATAGATTTCTGTGGGAAGGCTTAGGTTAATTTGTTGTAGGTTTTTAGGTAATTGGGGCAAATCCTGGTTTAACCAGAAATAAAGGCTGGCCACAACCAGAACAACAACAAGAATCAAAGTTACCAGAAGTAGGTTTAGGGTGTGGAGTAAGCGGCCGATCAAGGGCTCTCTCCCGAGGAAGGCGAAATTCCATTAGAACTAAAATCAGAAAGATCCGCTTTTTCAATTTGGGACATCATATTATTGGCCAATTCCACAGCTACAGGAATCAAGAGAATCCCCGTGTAGTAATCGGTGTCGTATTCAATTCCAAACAACAAATGTTGGACCGATTCTCCAGCAGGCAAATCCGAAATACCCACACGGGTAACATGATAATTCTTTCCCAAAAACCAACGTGGTTCCGGAAAAACCGCTTTCTGGGTAGTTGCGTCCAGAGATTTTAAAACAGGAAGAAACTCGGAAATCGGAAAAATCCGGTTTTCGGGAAACTCCGCATCTTCAAGAGTTCCCCGCTTAACCGTCCGCGTTGCCTGAACCTCAAACAAAGTATCTACAGATAAAAACAATTCATGCAGGGGTAAATTTTGGCGGTCCATGAATTGCAAGGTGATCCAGGGGCCGAATCGTTTCAGAAAAACCCGGTCCCAGTTTTTTCTTGAGTCCAACTCAACCAGATCATAGGAAGAAATGATATGCTCCGACCACTGCCCCGGAAAATCATAATAAAGCTGGAGGAATTTTTCCCGAGAAACAACAAGGGGGAACCCCGGGGATAATCCTTCAAACAAATGTTTGAAGGAAGAAATACCCAAGGTCGTTTCTTCCTGAAGATCCAGAGAAGAACGAATGGATTTAATTTTGGCTTGTGCAACCAAGGATTGCCGGTCCCGCTCCCACATCCTACCCAATTGAGGCCTTTTGTGGTTTTGCCACTTTAAGTAATAACCGACACTTTTTTCAAACAGGTTGGTATAAAACTCAAGGAAAAAAAATGCGGAAAGAACAATCAACCCGGCTACACCGTGCCATAACTTTCTGACACCGGCAAATTTCACTAAATATTATCTCACCGTGATTTTATTAATACTCCGGGTGAGCATTTTAAGCTTGTCTATCTTTTCTTGCAAAGTTTTTTTATCAAGCTTTTTCCTGCCAGGTTTCCGTTTCACTTTTGGTTGGCGTACAAAGATTGGGGTCGTTTTTTCAGAGCTACCCCCCTTTTTTTTCCTGCCACGTTGGCCTTGCTCCACTTTATAAGATAATTTGTACGAAGCTTTACCCAATTCCGCGATTTGCCCCAGGTTGGACAGGCAGTCTTTTTGAAAACGGGGGGACATTTTTCTAAAAAGCGTTAAAATCCTTCTTTCAATATCATCTAAAGTGATGAATTCCTGCCGGGAGGGGTTATCGAAAATCACCAATCCTTCCTTGAAGTTAACCACACTCACCTCAGTGGAGGATAAATCTTTGTTGATTCTCTGTAGAGGAACAATATCATTCTTATCTATTTCTGAAGTCAATAATTGTTCCAGCGATATATTTCCCAGCCGGGCAATCTTGACCAGTACTGCGACAGGAGCATCCCTCTCGCCCGCTTCATAACGGACAAGTGTACGGAAACCTACCTCAAGAATTCCCGACATAACGGATTGAGTACAACCCAGTTCCTTTCGAATCATTTTCAGATTCTTTGCCAGAATTGACATCCCAATCCTCTAATCAATAGAATTTACATTTAAATTCATTATAAGCTCAACTTCCTGCCAAAACAATACAGTTCCTGGAACATTTCTAATTATAGAAAATGGTTGACCCAGATATTATCACTAATGGGATAAACAGACGAGGAAAAAGAAATAGTACTCCCTTAAACAGTATAAAAATGCTCTTTATCTTATTTTAGCAAGATTTTGCAGTCAAAATTTTCAACAAACTCTGCATGGAAAACTACGATCCTTAATTATAAGTTAAAATTTTGACACCTTTAAAATACCTGTAACCAATTAATTTAAAAGGAATATTATGGCTTTGCCACAAAAAAAGGAATGGCATCAGATTTGCATTTACTACCTATCAATACCTTAAAAATTGCTGGGAGAAACTGATATGGATTCCGATGCTCATTTAGATCAGGAGTATGAGAACTTGAATGATGCCATTTTACGGGCCATTTTATTATCGAAAGAAGTGCAGGATATTCTTATACGATTTAAAAAGCAGGGACAAATGAATGACAAGGCCGTTTTGAACCTGTTTTTAAGCCTGGATGAACTGTACCAAATGATCGATGAAAATTCTACGAATCCAGGTACCTATAAGCTGGAACCAAAAACTTCAACACCTGCATTAGAAAGTTCTGCGCAAAAGGAAGAAAAATCTTCTCTAAAAGAAGCAACCGTTATAGATGGGAAATTATTGACTTTTAACGAAGTTCTTTTTGAAAAATACTACCAGGGAAAGTTTGACCAAGCCGTCTGGATGAAAAAAGCCCGCATCCGATTCTAAAACCTTTTCCAGACTCAAGCCTGGGTTTTTAAATTATTTCTGAAAGATTTTGGCATCGCAGGAGATATATTTGATCTGCTTGAGGGGAACCACAAAAATTTCCTCAGAGGTGGTCACCTCAAATAGTTCCAAATCATCACTAAAACCATGCTTTTGGGTTGTATCAAGAATCAGTTCCTGATTATCCACGAAAACAATTTTGAGCTGATATTGCATTCCCACCCCCTTTCTATTTTTTTAATTACGCCTCAAATATCCGCTGCAAAAGTTTGCCAATTCCCAGGAACTAACCCCTCAACAGGCGAGGTGGTGATATCTCCATCATTACCTTCATGCCCCGGAAGGGTAAACCGAACAAGAACTCGTTGAGCCGAGACAACTCTTTGCAACCAGCCCACTCCCGTGGGAGGGAACGAGCAAACACTCGTCAAGCCGCCTATACTTATTGCTCGCCAGATTAAGCCATTGCTATCTGCCTCCCCTGCCAAGGGGCTAGTTGGGGTGGGCAACCATCTCGAACTTTTTTGACAGAGGATGCCGCAGATAGTCTTCCACATAATTTTTCAAATACCCTTTTTCATACAGCTTTTTATTGGAAAGTTTGGAGTTCACCCGGTGGAGCACCTTAAACCGTACTCGAGGGAAACGGTCCTTAAAATCATCAAAAGAAACTCCCGAAATATCCCGCTCATCATTGGAAGATTTTTCCATAATCACGCGGGGAAGGTGCACAACTTTCTGGTAAGTAATTCTTTTGCCAACATCGCTGAAAGTGAGCAATGTTGTACAATCAGAGTCTCCTCCCAGAGTTTCATTGGGGACATAAAGAAAACGCGCCCTGCCCTGGCGAAACATATACAGGATCCGGTAAACATTGCCAGCCATCGCGACCCAGTCCTTTTTATCCAATTCGCACGCATCAAAGGTTTTGATGATTTTGTTCCGGTTCAGAAAAGCCGTAATATCTGATTCGGTATGGATCATCTGGATATTGGGAAGGTTCATGTCATAAACTTTTTGGGACTCACCGGGGAGGAACCGTTTTCCCTGCCTCATTAAAGTCGTAGTTCTTTCATCAATGTACTTCAAAGGTGTCAGGCATCCCATCCATAACGCGCAGTTTTTATTAATCTTTGAAATGGTCTTCGCGTCTTCGGACATGGTGTCGGGGCCTAAAGAATAAAAATTTGCGGAGGCCACCGCCGGGCCATCCAGCACCCCCAGAACCTGATCGACCGAAGGCCCTTTCGGCATCACTTGTTTGCGATAAGGCCCCAGTGTGATCACCGAAAGTTCGAAGTTGATGCGTCCAGGATATTTTTCTGCCAGACGATTGATCCTTTTCGGGTCAAAATATCCCACCGAAAACATAGTGATATTTTTATCCGTCTTTTCCAGAAGTTCCTCAATCCAGTCCATCGCCTTAGGGTGCAGGGCGAGGTCTGTCCATTCCATATATTCGTTGCCTCCTAAAATCCACGACTCTGCCTCCCGGGTGGGAAATGCCTGAATCTCATTAATAATAAATTCCCAATCTTCTTGTGTGGTGAGGGGCATGTCAAAGGTCTGGCGGTAGCTAATATCCTGTTCGTAACAAAATGTGCATTTGACAGGACAAGTCTTTCCCAGGCTTATAGGGATTTTGCGGTCCTTGATCTCTTTCCGCAGTACATTCAAATAAAATTCCCGGTTTTGAATACTCATTGCCAGCCTTTAAAAGCACTCATTAATGACTCATCCACCGGTACCTCCTGCTTCTGGTTTTCTTCAAGACCCTGGATAAGTTTGTTAAGGTGAACCGCTGCACAACCCATATAGGCAATACTTTCCTGCTGAAGCTTATAACTACCCGTTTTCAGCTTCGCCCCTAGTTCCTCAACATGTTTTGAGTCAAATGGATGAGTCATTGCGGCTTTTTTAAATTCATCAATGGCCTCTCTAAAACTTTTCTTTTCGTGCAAAGTGATGCCATCTTTTAGGTTCTCCTGAGCACTTCGAACTTCTTCTACAGTTATGGGTTTGTCTTCCGCCATAGACTCCTCTCTCATTGATTCTTAAACAAAAAGGAACAAGATGGGGTTTGAATGAGGGAGTAAAATCTAACTGATCCCGGATATCAAACTTCCACATTTCAGGACCGCACTGAAGCAACAGGAAGGCCTGCCAGCATACGTACGCCAATTAATGACTTTTGAAAATGGGTCTATTGTAGCATTGATTTTACAGGGCCTGTCAAACAATTAGCCCCGGACTACTAAAAATTGAAGGAGGGAAATAGAAAACGGTGGAGAACAAGAACTAATTAAGGAATGGCTTCCAAAAGCAGAACAGAAAAAGGCGGGGAACCGCAGCGTTCCCCACCAAAAAAAATCCCTTTTCAACTAGCAAGTTGCTAAAAAACTCTTAAACAGATTGATGTTTCTCTTCAACATTATCAGGTGCAACTTGGTGACCCTCGGGAAATTGTGATTCCATCGAACAAGAAGACATAACCAACACCAGCGCAATCCAAATACCGGTTCCGTTTCCGGTGAGGGTCTGTCTTTCGGGATTGCTGGCGACGTGGTCTCGGGATTGCTGGCGACGTGGTCGATGCGTCAAATTATTTTTCTGGAGGTTGAGGACTATTTTCCTCATCACAGCGGCCTTCGGGGCATCCTCCTCCCATGCCGTAACACCCGGGGGTCATGATGGTGACCAGAAACAACAAGAGAACTATGCCAAAGAATCTTTTCATCCTAACTCTCTCCTTTTTAAGAATAGAAGGTTCAGTCCTATTGGGTTGGGGTCCAAGGTTTTTTTTGGACTATGCCTTTTATCAATATTTAGATAACATTTCAATCATTTTCTGGCATTTTACCCTACATTTTACCCTACAATGGCAACGGTCAGGCTTACATAATTTAAACCTTTAATACCAAGGTGTTACTCTGTTCTCTCCTGCCGACATTGATATTTCAGCCCTTGAGCAAAAGCTCAATACAGAGAGAATCGGCCGACCCCTACGGTTTTTTCCTGAAATCGACTCGACCAACGAGGAAATCAAGCGCAATCTGGCTGAAAATCTTCCGGAAGGCGCGGTCGTCATTGCCGATCACCAAACCCATGGAAGGGGCCGGCAGGGGCGCTCTTGGCACTCGGAACCAGGGACCGGACTCTACCTTTCCACCCTTTTAAAACCCAACTTGCCTCCCGAAGACCTGGCCTGCCTCACATTAATGGTAGGAGTCGCAACTGTATCCGCCATCCAACAACAGACATCCGCACCCGCAAAGCTCAAGTGGCCAAACGACATCTTGTTGAACGGTAAAAAACTTGCGGGAATTTTATGTGAATGCATCGCCCAATCCGGTTACACTCCCGCCGTCATCGTGGGAATAGGAATAAACCTCAACCACACCCGGTTTCCTGAAAACATCCAAGACATCGCCACCTCCCTTAAACTGGAAACCGGGAAAAACGTGAACCGCACAGAACTTGCCCTCAGCCTCCTGCAAAACCTCGACTCCGAATATGAAGATTTCCTACAGGGGAAAATGGAAAACCTGATCCGCAAATGGACCGAGCAATCTGACATGTTCGGCAAAACCGTGACCGTCAATCAAAAAGGCAAAACCCTAACCGGCGTAGCAATGGGGCTCAACCCACAAGGCAAACTGATCCTGCAAACCCCAGATGGAAAACAACACCTCCTCGATTCCGGCGAACTGCTCGCCCACTAGCCCCAGCGTGACGCTGGACTCAGATGGGTAAACCTGCTGGCGGTCAATCACCCCGACCCTCTTTGAAAAAGAGGTTGCAAAAAACTGCTTGATACTTCGAGAGCCCCAGCATGACAGGCAACCCCCCTAGCCCCCCTTATCATGGGGGTTATAAATTGCCACCGGCGGCTCGCCCGCGGCTAGGGGCTAGAGGGTAAAAGGTGAATCAGGTTTCCGGCGGCATAGGCGCGGACGACCTCCAGGGAATCCTGTAACAGGTCCACCAATATCGGGAAGGCCTCCGGTCCACCCATCATCCCCACTGCCCGCACTGCCGCTGTGCGGACGCGGGAGTACTTATCCTGCAACGCCATCTTCAGTAAGCGTACCCGGTCGGGTATGGTGGTTTCCCCCAAAACCCGTGCGGTGGCGCTACGCACACCAAAATCCGGGTGCCGCAACAGTTCTTCAAACACAATCTGGCAAGAGCTGGACCCCAACCGGTTCAATGCCAGCGCCGCCGACAGTTTCACCATGCCATCTTTATCCGCGCATAGGGGAATCAAATCCGGCTCCGCCTCGCGGAGGTTGCCCATCGCCAGCGCCGCCGCGTAACGCACGGACGCATTGTCCCGCTTGATCAATTGCCTGAGCTTGGGCAACATTTCCGCAGTGGTTTTTCCTTCCACCGCCTTAAGACTGTAGAACACCATCTCCGGTTCATCATGGTCGAACAACTTTGCCAGATGAGGCAGAACCTCCGAAGTGCCAATCTTCCCAAGGTATCCAATAGCCTGATACCTGCGGTCGGGAATAGGATGGGTGAGCGGGTCCAGCACATCTGCAAGATATTTTTCCTCGCCTTGTTTAACCAGTCCGGAAGAAGCCGCCAGGCGCATCGGCACATCATAGGATTTTAAAAACACCCTCACTTCATCCACCGCATCCGTATCCTCCGCAATTATCTCAACCGCCGCACTGCGAACCCAGATGTCGGTATCATCTGTCATCCTGCGCGCCGCCTTCAAAGCATCAGATCGGGAAACCTTCTGCAATCCCTGCAGGGCAAACAAGCGGGCTGTGGGGTAGACATCTTCCGTCGCCTTGTTGAGCAAAGGGATCAGTTCCAGATCCTGAGACTCCCCGGCCGCTCGAGCCGCCGCGGCTCTCACAAACGCCCGCTCATTTCGATAGGCCTTCTGTAAAACAGCCAAGCTGGTTGCGCGGATTTTCTTAACCACCGTGTCCGGCCGGGAGTCGGCAAAACCCATTGCAGGGGCAAACAGCAGAACAAGCAGAAACCCCATTATTTGAAGCCTCATTTAACAGGCTCCTCAATCCGGCCTGAATATCTCGCCACCAGGTTCCGATAATGTTCTCTCTCCTGATTTTTACCCCGCTTGCCAAAGCCGTTAATAAGAATCTCGCATTTTTCAATCAGCATCGTAACAACCAGATCTTTTTGCTCCTTTTTCAATCGGTTCTCTTTCAACAATACAACCCGATCGCTTTGCTCCCCATCCAGTTTGTTTTCTTGCAACAATTTCTCCAGCGCATAGACCCGCCAGCGGTCCATGCCCCAGTATTTGCGTGACAACTGGTCCTCATGCCCTCCCCGCTTGACTATGAGTTTCTCTGCAATGAAATGGAAAGGATAGTGTTTGGCGATGCGCAACCATAAATCATAATCCTCACAAACCGGCATGGACTCATCGAATCCACCGACCTCGCGCAAAACCTCAGCCCGCAGTAACACCGAAGACGGACTGACAATGCACAACGGCAGGCAATAGCGGAAAATATCTCCGGAATATTTCCGGTGTTTGTTCATCGGGTTCACCCGCACCCTGTTGCGAATCCATATTTCATCCGTATAGACCGCATGAAAACCCCGCTCTATCCATTTGACCTGGCTTGCCAGTTTGTCCTTTTCCCACAAATCGTCCGAGTCGAGAAATGCGATGCAATCTCCCTGCGCTTCCACCATGCCCCGGTTGCGGGCAAAGGAGACCCCCCGGTTCTTCTCCAGCCGAATCAGTTTCACCGCAGGAAACCGCGCCACCAGCTCAGAAGTATTGTCCGTAGACCCGTCATCCACCACGATCAACTCAAAATCGGCAAAGCTTTGTTGCAGAACCGAGCGAATCGACTCCTCCAGACAATAGCCCCTATTGAAGGTCGGGATGATCACAGAGACCAGAGGTTTAGACATTGTTTTTTATTCTTTTGCTGAGCATAAATTCAATCCGGCATCATCAAGTCGGTGAACCCCACAAACAGCCCCCGCCAAAATCTAGGTTCATGTCTGCCCATTGGCCTGAAAACAGCCATAAGTTCAACAACGTACGCAAATGCAAGCATATCACAACCCAAGCCTTGCCATAAATGGCTTGACAAATCCCCTAAATTCTCATAAAAATGAATTCTTTCTACAGGGTAACGGATTTAAAAACAGGCTACTAGCCAGGCATTTCCTGATTGAGAAGTAGTGGGGGGCCAGCAGTGGCGCAGGTTGATATTCAGGTTCGATATGGAATTCAGGGACGTCACACAAGATTTAAAAAGCGATCTCACCAAGGTCGAAGAAGCCATAAATCAGAACTATAAATCAGATTTGCCCCTCATTCCAGGAATCAGCTCCTATCTGATGAGTTGTGGCGGCAAACGCATCCGCCCTATGCTCGTCCTTCTGGGTGCTAAACTTTGTGGGCGCGAAACCGACGATACCGTTGTTAAGCATGGGTGTGCTGTTGAGTACCTCCATGCCGCCACCCTGCTCCATGATGATGTGGTGGATGAAACGACGGTCCGGCGCGGTAAAGAAACCGTCAACGCCAAATGGGGGAGCGATGCCAGCATTCTGGTCGGCGACTTCCTTATCTCCCGATCCATCCTGATTCTGGCCGAAGACTGCGAACGCAAAATTATCCAGGCCCTCACCGAAGCAACTAAAGTTCTTGTCGAAGGCGGCATTCTCGAATACACCGAAGCCCGCAACATAAATGTTACTGAAAAACATATACTCGATGTCATCTACCGCAAAACCTCGTCCATGATTTCCGTCAGCGTGAGACTCGGAGGCCTGCTCGCCAACGCTACCGAACAACAGGAAACCGCTATCATCTCTTTTGGCGATGATTTTGGCATGGCTTTCCAGTTGATGGATGACGCACTCGACTACGATGCCGATGAAGCTCTGCTGGGTAAACCGCCGGGGACCGATTTTAAAGAAGGCCACGTTACCCTGCCCCTGCACCATTTGTATAACCACGCAGATCGGCCGCTGAAAAAAGAAATCGAAGCCTTCATCAAAAACGAAAACATAACAGAAAAAGATTTGCAGTATATCGTTGGACAAAT
>JYMV01023584.1_pt1 | contig 15777 bp, 12 predicted proteins | sample 338911 | NCBI WGS metagenome assembly JYMV01 (sample SAMN03354496, study PRJNA234377) | hydrothermal vent metagenome | biome: Deep sea; feature: Hydrothermal plumes at the Eastern Lau Spreading Center, Western Pacific Ocean; material: Seawater | place: Tonga | collected 2009 | depth 2000 m m
CGGTTCTTGCAATCGCAGCAATTGCTCCCAATTGCACTATTCGTTTGCATTATTAAACTTTGTAGGGCACTGATTTGCATCATTCTCGCCCGCTGGGACGTTTCCCAAGTAGAAATGGACGCGGCGAAACGCCGGTTTATAGAATCATGGAACCGAACAGTTGCTATTTTTATAGATAATCCTCTTCGAGGTTTTGCACTGGAGACCAAAAGCCCAAGCAAGCCAGTTCGAAGATACATGCCAGTTCAAACAACCTCCACCAATTTTGAGGGATATACAATTGTAGGTACGCTAAAGGCGGGGGGAAGTGGAGCGAAACTCTACGTTGCGAGGCCAAATGACGGATCAAAGCATGTTGTCATAAAAAGTTTTGATATTACATCGGGTTCGCAACTCCCTCAGATTGTTCGAGAATCACGAGCGATGGAATCCGCAAAGAAACTCGGTCTCGTTGTAGAACACCACCTCGACAACAATCGATTTTGGTATGCAACACCATATCACGCAGGTGAGCATCTCGGTGTTGTGACAAACATCCTGCATGGCAACAAAGCATCATTAACAAACGAACAACTCAAACGCATCCTTTCCTATCAACAATCTCTATTACACACATTGCGTACCTATCACAATGCAGGGCTCTGGCACAAGGACGTAAAGCCAGACAACATCATTATTGAAAATGGCTCAGCGCATCTTGTTGACCTCGGACTCGTCACACCACTTGGTTCAGCAATGACTCTTACCACGCACGGAACCGAATATTTCCGTGATCCGGAACTCGTGAGGCAAGCAAACCGTGGCGTGAAGGTGCATCAAGTTGATGGTTCAAAATTTGACGTGTATGGAGCGGGTGCAGTGTTATATTTCATGCTGGAAAATACATTTCCGGCGCAGGGTGGCCTAAGTAGTTTTAGTAAACAAAGTCCGGAAGGACTTCGTTGGATTGTAAGGCGCGCTATGGCAGATTACGACAAGCGGTACGCTTCAATTGATGAAATGCTGAAAGATGTTGAAACGGTTCTTCGTGCAACGAATATTTCTGCGGTTCGTCCCGCCGATTTACCGTCACTTCATGGATCAGGCATGGAGATTGTTGAAACGAGTTCAAGACGTTTACCCGCACGAACGACACCATCAACAGGCGGTGGTCCATTTCCAATTGCAAAATACAGAACCAAACCACTAGGTCTGTTGGCATTGATAGTTGCAGTCGTGGTAGGTGTTGCAATAGTCATGAATTCGACAGATCAAGTTATTGCGCCACAAATCGAGGTACAGCAGGCATCAATTCTTGATTACCCCCGCCCAAATGGTCGCGTATTGGTTATTAACGAGTTGGGAGCATTAAGTCGTGCAGAAGCGAAGCGCACCGCAACAAATACGATTGCCCAACTCGGAGTTGCTGGTTGGGATATTTTTATTGATGCAGAAATTGAGGCGAGTGTTCGGAGCTGGCTTCCACACGACCCATCATTACTGAACAATGGTTCTAAACTTTTGAAAGACCAACTTGCCGGCATTCTCATGTTGCAACTTGGTGACGATGGTGAAATAGAGTTAACGCTCATTGATACCGAAGGGACACATGTTTTTAGCGTAGTACACTACGTTGATGGTTGAGAGCAACATTCTCCTCATTGCTGCTGCCGTACTCCTCATGGCAGCACTCTATTCAACGGTGGGTCACGGTGGCGGTTCCGGGTACCTCGCAGTTCTTGCAATCGCAGCGGTTGCTCCAGAACAAATGCGACCAACAGCATTGATTCTAAACATTGTTGTTTCTTCAATTGCTACTTGGAAATTTGGAGCAACTAAGACGTTTCGCAAAGACTTGTTTGTTCCCCTCGTTTGCGCAAGTGTGCCAGCAGCGTTCATTGGCGGGTTCGTTGAAATTCCAAGTTTAATTTACAAACCAATTGTTGGCATCATTTTGTTGTATGCCGCGATACGGTTGTTCGTTCCGATTAAAGAAAACGAAAAAACGACAAAACCGAATATCGGTATTATTCTTATTTCAGGGGTTGTTGTTGGATTTTTAAGTGGCGTCATTGGTATTGGTGGAGGAATCTTTTTAAGCCCGCTCATCCTCTTACTCGGCTGGACCACCGCGAAACAGACGGCAGCAATAAGCGCACCCTTTATTCTTGTAAACTCCATTGCAGGTTTAAGTGGAATCGGAATAGATCAAAGCGGGTTGCCTGTAGAGATGAGTTTTATTACCCCCCTTGCAATTGCGGTTGTCATTGGGGGTGTCGCAGGTGCATCGTTTGGAAGTAAAAAACTCGGTCACCAAGGACTTCGTACAACATTGGGGCTGGTCTTACTTATTGCTTCAATAAAGATGTTTTTAGCGATGAACAACCATTCAAACCCACCCCAGTCCGATGCTGTAAAATCTACTGTATGACAAATGGCGGATCTATCCTTCGCGAAGCGTTGAACCAAGGTGTCGTGATGTGCCCCGGTGCCTGGAACGGTCTTGTTGGGGCTGCTATCGCACATACAGGTTTTAAAGCGTGTTACATCAGCGGTGGAGCAACCGCCAACGCTTCTGGGTATCCAGATGTTGGTCTTATTTCCTTAAGTGAAATGTGTCGAACAATTCGCGAGGTTTCAACGGCAAGTGGTTTACCCGTTGTTGTCGATGCAGATACTGGATATGGAGAAGTAGAGTGTATTGCCCGAACAGTTGTTGAATACGAACGTAACGGTGCAGCGGCAATGCACATTGAAGACCAAGTATTTCCCAAGCGGTGCGGGCACCTCGAGGGGAAAACACTTGTATCACAATCAGAGATGGTTGAGAAAGTAGTAACCGCCTCTGAAAACAGGTCGACAAAAGATTTTGTTCTGATTGCAAGAACGGATGCGCGGGGAGTCGATGGAATGGATGCTGCGATTGAGCGCGGGCTTGCGTATCGAGAAGCAGGCGCAGACATGATTTTTCCAGAGGGGTTACACAGCGAAGAAGAATTTTCGAAATTTGCTGATGCATGCCCCGGATTGCTTTTGGCAAACATGACTGAATTTGGAAAGACACCATACGTGTCAGCAACTCAGTTTGAAAAACTAGGTTACAACCTTGTCATTTATCCAATCACCATGCAGCGAGTTGCCATGGGTGCAATCACCTCGTGCTTGCAAAAACTTTTTGAAAACGGTTCTGCAGAAGAGTTTGAAAACCAAATGCAAACACGTCAAGAACTGTATGACTTGCTCGGGTATGTTCCCGGCGAGCAGTGGACGTTCCGCAAAGAAACACCCAAATAACCCCCAAATACAATAAAGGGACATCCAGTAGAGTTTAAGACTTTGTCGTAAACTCTTGGGTGTACCGGTTGGTTGTACCCACGCTGCCACGTAACTCTAAACACCGAATCTGCTAGAATGAGTTGCCCATGACACAAACACAAGAACCATCAAAGAAACAGGCAGATCGACGTGGGCTTGCAGGGCAAACAATCGGAGACACCGCGGTTTGCGCTGTAAACCAAACCCAACTGATGTATCGTGGGTATGAGATTGCAGACCTTGCAGCACATGCAACTTTTGAAGAAGTTGCATACCTGCTTCTCGTTGGACACAAACCAAATGATGAGGACTTGAAAGCCTTTTCGGATGAACTTGCCTCAACACGCTCAATTCCAAATAACGTACAAGATTCAATTGTGCAAATTGCAAGGCGAACTCCAGACACACATCCAATGTCAGTATTACGAACGGCTATTTCATTGCTCTCCCACGAATGCCCGTCATGCGAAGACAACTCGCCAGAAGCCGAACTTGAAAAATCGAAACACCTCCTTGCAAGAATTCCAACCTGTATTGGCGTTCACCAAAGGGCTCTCGATGGGAAAGAGCCCATCGATCCAGATTCAACCTTAAGCCACGCAGCAAACTTGCTTTGGTGCATGACTGGAGAAAAACCTCACAAATCAGCCGCGAAGGTGATGGATGTTTCACTCATCTTATATGCAGAGCATGACTTTAACGCCTCCACATTTACTTGTCGCGTTATCGCTTCGACCAACAGTGATATGCATTCCTGTGTTTGTGGTGGGATTGGCGCACTTAAGGGCAACCTTCACGGAGGCGCAAACGAAGCAGCGATGAAAATGCTTAAGGAAGCAATGTCCGAAACCGAAAGCGGTACTACAGTAGAAGAGTTTATGAAAAACGCTTTTGAAACAAAGAGAAAACTCATGGGATTCGGTCACCGAGTCTATAAGAATGGCGACCATCGAGCTGGAATCTTGCGAGATTGGGGATTGCAATACTGTGCAGCAGCGAATCCAGACGCTAAAAAATGGTTTGACATTGGAGATGAAGTCCAAGCAATTATGTTGCGCGATAAAAACATTTATCCAAACGTCGACTTCCCCTGTGGTATGACGTACTTTGCTCTTGGCATTCCTGTACCACAATACACACCAATCTTTGTTGCATCAAGAATTACCGGATGGTGTGCGCACATTATGGAACAACACCAAAACAATCGACTTATTCGACCCCTCGCACATTACACGGGCGAACAATTACGAAATTGGAACGATTAAAATGCCCGTACAAAAAATCGCTGTCATTGGCGGTGGAACAATGGGGAGCGGGATTGCCCTGACAGCTGCTACCCACTCAATTGAAGCGGTTGTCGTCGACATTTTGGAAGACCAACTACGTAGAGCAAAGTCATATCACGAAAAACAGATTGCACGCTCCATATCGAAAGAGCGAATGACCCAAGAAGAAGGAGTCGCCACAGAAACGAATCTTTCCTATGTATCGTCGATGCAAGAAGCTTCAGATGCTGACTGGGTTGTTGAGGCAGCAACCGAGAACATCGATGTCAAGAAGGCTATTTTCCAACAACTGTCTAACACCTTTTCAGACAACGTCGTACTTGCGACAAACACATCCTCAATCTCGATTACTGAATTGGCAAGTGTAATCCCAGAAGCAGCGCACCGCGTGGTTGGCATGCATTTCTTTAATCCAGTACCGGTAATGAAACTTGTAGAAGTGATTAAGGGTAAAGAGACAAGCGAAGAAACAGTCGCGTCAACCCTCGCATTAGCACAAACCATGGGCAAAATACCCGTACCCGCAGAGGACTTTGCCGGTTTCGTTTCCAATCGCGTATTGATGCCCATGATTAACGAAGCGTTCCATGCATGGGAAGATGGCGTTGCAGAACCAGAAGACATCGATTCGATTATGAAACTTGGTTGCGCATTTCCGATGGGACCACTCCGCCTCGCCGATTACATTGGTCTCGATGTCTGCCGTGACATCATGATGGTGATGTACAACGGACTTGATGAAAACCCAAAATACCTTCCAAATAAAAAATTAGTAGAACTTGTTGATGCGGGCAAACTTGGTGACAAGTCGGGGCAAGGTGTGTATACATATGGTGAGGGGTAAGCAGTTGAAGAGATCCGCGCACCCAGTTTTTCGTTTGCCGGGAAGCTTGCTTTGGTTATTGCCTCTGGTTGTAGCCTTGATATTGTTTATTCGATTTGATGGAGTTGGTTCACTGTGGTGGTATATCACCATTGTGCCACTTACCGCCCTCACTCTGATTGACTTGTTTACAACCGTTTGGCTTGGAATCACAATTCTTTCCTCTCTGTTTATCTATAGTTCAATTGGCTCTTCGGGCGTACCCGTAAGTATTTTTATCTGGGAACCAACTGCATGGGTAAACCTACGAGAAATGCGAGGGTTAGAAATGACTGAATTTGAATGGTTTCATTGGTGGCCATTTAAATGGCTCATTGCAATGCTCTGTTTGAACATGACCATTGTTACGCTTCGAAGAATCCCCCTTACTCTATTGACACTTGGTGTGTGGTCAATTCACACGGGTGTCATTGTGCTCGTCCTTGGATGTTTGGTCTATTTTTCACAAAAGGTCGAGGGCGACGTCCTTATTTCTCGGCGGCGAGTTGTCATTCAAGAACCAAGCGCCCAACCAGTATCAATGGTTGTCACCCCCGGAAATACAATTCAGGCAGGAGATCGTACGTACACCATCACCGGTATCAATCCAAATTGGGAACTGATGTCTGGTGATGACAAAGGAAAACAGGCGTACACCGTGACTGTATCAGTTGATGGCATTGAAGAATCATTTATGCGACAACTCATCGCGGGGTATCCAGAATACACCGAAGACATCGTTCAAACAGACGACCCAAAACAACCGATGGCACGAGCCAAAAACATTGTTGGTCGAGCACTGCTCGACGAAGATCTCGACATGCGACTCGTATACGATGCAAAAGACGAATTTCTATTGACGCAAAGTGGGGCTTTTTATCTTCGCGAACTTTCCGCCAGCGGTACCCCCCAAACAAAATGGATTGAGCGACCAATCCATAATCTACCCAGATTTAATGATTATATCGACGATTACGACGATGTTTGGATTTCAAGAAGCGTAACCCAAGAACCACATACACTTTCTCTTGCAGTTTCTCCAGCGACAACCGAAGACCCAATCGAACAAGATTTGGTGGTGACGAGTTATCTTCGGTATGCGTTCCTGCAACCAAAACTCATGGGAGGTGGCGATACACTTTCTCCAACTGCGTGGATTACATTGCGAAAAGGTAATGCCGTTGAACAAAGTGTCCAGTTGTTTGCATTCGACAAAGCATCAAGCAACGCGGACACCTCACTGATGACCTTCAAGTGGGTCGAAACAGATGAAGAACTCGATGCACTTCAAAATTCCTTGAAGCCAAAACTGTTTGCAGTGGTGGGAGAAAAAGAGTATGCACTCACAATTGCAAATACACCCGACTTTCACCCAATTGAAGATACTGGCTATTCATATAAAGTTATCGCAATGCAAAACGATTTAAACATTAGTGGCACAATGGTTTCTCTTGCACAAGTTGAATTACAACATGGCGACGAAACATGGGTGCGGTGGGTGTTCGATAACCAAGCGATGAACAGGGATGTCATCGAGGGCGAAACGCACGAAGGGGCAACGTTTGTCGATGAAAATATTACGATGACATATACTCCCGGTGGTGCACCGATTACTCTGGTGGGTGGGGTCGAAGATGGCAAATACACCCTGTTAACCGCTCTGCAAGAGGGCGAACAAACCTCAACAACACTAGAATTTGGTGTGCCTATTCAACTTACAAAAGAGGTATCTTTTACGCTTGAGAGAGTAGAGCCCTATACAATTTCAGAAACCAAGCCAACAATTGTCCCCATCTATCAAAGAGACCCAAGCGCTCTGAACACCCTTTCAATGGTACGCGTCGCCCTTGCTATGGAAGAAGGTTCCATCTCAGCATGGCTCCCTTACCACCATTACCCATTTGAATCAGGCAATGAGGTGGTTCGTCGTTTTCAATACAGGCCTACGATTGTTCAACTTCCAGACGGAAGATTGGTTGAGATGATGTTCTCACGCAGAAAAGCGCCACTTGGATCCTCAATTGCACTCGATTCATTTGAAGTGGATGCACACCTCGGTGGTTTTACTGGAAGAACACCAAGTATTTTAAATTGGCGAAGTCTCATCAGAACACTCGATGAGCCAAATGTAATGCTTGCCGTGAGTGTGAATGACCCAAAACAGTATGGAGATTTATGGTTCTTTCAATCGCAATGGGATCCTCCAGACTCTGCATCGCCCGGTTTAAACTACACCGTCCTTGGGGTAGGAAATAGACGTGGCGTGTTTCAGATGTTATTTGGCAGTTGCTTGGCTGTATCTGGAATGATTTGGGCGTTTTATGTGAAACCAATGATTAAACGGAAACGTCAACAAGCGGTGTACACTGGAGTCGCATCGTGAAAAAAGGTATTGCACTCATCCTATTTCTCCTGTCTAGCGCGACATCATTTGCACAATCAACAGAGTTCGAGAACTCTGTCGACATGTCTCCCTGGAGCGATCGGGTTGCAGTATTCACCGACGGTCGAGTGAAATCATTCGAAACCTTTGCCAGATCATATATGCCATACATCATGGGCTCTCGGAAGTATCAATCGCAAGAAGCCACCTTTACGTACTTCGACATGTTGATTCGTCCAGAACGATATGTTGGTAAAGACATCATTTTTGTAAAACACAAGGGGCTCCGGGCGGCAATCATTGCAGAGGCCGATACCTCTAATCCCGAGGTACAAGCAAGAATGGATACATTCATGAGCAGGGGCCTTGTCTCGAGAGAAATCTTACAAGAAGAAGCTGTCCGCTCACTACTAAACCGTCTCCGTCAAGATGTCCGAAGATTTGCGACACCCATTGAACAAATCGAGGGTGCAATAAGTGCAACCAACCCTCAAATGATGTGGAATGCGCTCCAACTCATTCCACCCGATTCTGGACTATTTCTCCAACCATGGAACATCATCGGCCCAAACACGAACAGCGATATCCTTTTGGCATGGGAAAAACTGATTGTTGCGTGGCAAAACGAAGATGCAACAACAGTCAATTCGCAACTTGAAATGCTTTCAGTGTTGCTACCGGCACTTGCAAATAATTCAGAGATTTATCCACCCTCTTCAAAACTGAAAATGGAAAGCTTCTACTTTCGGATGGGGAACTTTACAATCATATGGTTGGTGTACCTCGTCAGCATTGTTTTATTGTTAATGGCGTTTATTTATAGGTTTAAAAGAGTCGGACGACTCGGAATAGCAATCTTTGTGTTTGCAGTTTTGTTAAACACAATAACAGTCCTTTGGCGGTGGTACGTTTCGGGAAGATATCCAAACACAAATATGTTTGAAGCAGTGACCACCGCAGCGTGCATGGGTGGATTATTCGGGATACTCATGGAATATTTTGTCCGTAAAACATCTATGAAGTACGTGTTTTCGCTCGGTGCAGCGATGGCGGCAATGGTTGCGTTGCTTGCAGTTCGTTTATATCCACTTGAACTCAACCCGCACATTTCAAACAAAATGCCAGTGCTACATGATGTTTGGCTCTACATCCACGTGAATTTTGTCATCTTTTCATACTGCTTGATATTTGTTGCAGCTGTATCGGCTTCGATTTACTTAATTCGCCGATTCATCCTGAAATTGAATCACAAAGATGGCACCAACGATTACGCGAGAGCAGGAGGCGTTGCCTCACTGGTTGAAGTTCGTTCAGAAAACAAACCATCTCAATCAATTAACATGGGTGCCGTACTCGATGGAGCAACGATGGTCTTAGTCGAGTTAGCATTTATTTTGCTCTGGACGGGTATATCGATGGGCGCAATTTGGGCAGATCATTCGTGGGGTAGACCGTGGGGCTGGGATCCTAAAGAAGTATTTGCATTGAATACGTTTCTTATCTTTGTTATCCTCATTCATACACGCATGAAAGTGAAAGACAAGGGGCTTTGGACCGCGTGTCTCGCGCTCATCGGATGTGTTGTCATGCTCTTCAACTGGATTATCATTAACTTTACAATCTCCGGTTTGCATTCATACGCATGATTTCTGTTTAGAGAAACGTTGCACCAATCGAGAGACCAGCGAGGACACCCAAGAAATCGTAACAAAGTCGCGATTTCTACTGGATGTCCCCTTCGTGTGATTGGATACCATACAACTGTGAAATCTATTGTGATTCAGACAGAAAACCTTCCTCAAGAATGTAGTGATTGGTTGGCAGCACGGTGTGATTTACATATATGTCCAGCAGATTCTCTTCGCTTCCAAGAACTACTTCCAGCAGCTGAAGGTCTCGTCATTCGGACATACACGACTGTTAATCGGGCGATGATAGAAGCGGCGACAAATCTAAAAGTAATTGGCAGGGCAGGTGCAGGAGTTGACAATATCGATTTGCTCGCCTGTAAAGAGCGTGGTATTACAGTCGTGCACACACCCGAAGCGAATAGTGAGTCTGTTGTTGAGTTTGTATTGACAACAATGCTGTCCAAACTCCGCGTTTTGTACGAAATCACGGGTGTACTAAACCAAGAAGAATGGAATGCACTTCGCGACGCATCGGTTACACAGAAAGAGTTTTCAGAGACGACTTTGGGAATCATTGGTTTCGGTCGGATTGGGAGTCGCCTTGGTAAAGCAGCCACATCGATGGGGTTTCATGTCATCTTTCATGATTTACTCGACATATCAGAAGCCCACAGTTGTAAACAAGTTGAACTTGAACAACTACTTACCGAAAGTGACGTTATTTCGACACACGTTGATGGCCGGAAGGAAAATTACCATTTTTGTAACGCCGAGATGTTTACCGCAATGAAACCGGATGTTTTGTTTATGAACACATCAAGGGGATTTGTTGTTGATGCATATGCACTAGCAGAATATTTAACACTCCACCACGACGCACGCGCTATTTTAGATGTGCATAATCCTGAACCAATTACAAGTGAATATCCACTCCTTCATGTTCCAAACGCAACCCTGTTCCCGCATATTGCATGCAAAACAAAAACGGCGACCGTGAATATGGGATGGGTTGTAAAAGATATCGACGCAGTGCTTCGTGGCGCAGAGCCGCGATTCGTGCGAATCTAAGCACCGAGCGCTACCAAACAATAAAATATAGTTGCAAACCAGTAACAATGAGTGGAAACACGATTGCAACGATATACCAGCACACTCTTTTCCACAGCGCTAAAGATTGAAAATGCCTTTTCTGTGTCCATATGAATAGAAAACCGGCACATAAAAATACAAGTGGAATAGCAGTCATCCAAAACATTTCCCAAGCCTGTTGCGTTCCATTGCTGTTGCTGATTCCAACGATTGTTAACACCACCCGATCCAGAATGACCCCGATTGAAATTACCACGCTCGCAAGCAAGGCATGCCAGGGTGAGAACCGAAATGGTGCAAGAAGCAGAACACGTAAATGTGATCCACACTCAGGACACCGATTACTTGATGGATTTTTGAGTTGGTATCCGCAAGTTGGGCAGGGTCCGATGAAATCCTTCAGGAATGCGTCATCGCGGATTTTCTTACGGTCAATCATAGACATAGTATGATTACGTTTTACGAAAGTTTCCCCCCATGTCCACAATTATTTCCAAAATACATGCCCGTCAAATCCTCGATTCAAGAGGAAATCCAACCCTTGAATGCGAGATTACATTGCAAGATGGTTCTTTTGGTAGGGCCGCTGTTCCAAGCGGAGCAAGTACGGGTGAACACGAAGCTGTCGAACTTCGAGATGGGGGTGAACCGTGGAGTGGCAAGGGTGTTTCAAAAGCGGTGCAAAATATCAACGGAGTCATAGCGAGCGCCATTGTTGGGATGGATGCTCAAGATCAAGAGGGGGTCGATACCACGATGATTGACCTTGACGGCACCGCTAATAAGGGAAATCTTGGGGCAAACGCGCTTCTTGGGGTATCCATGGCAACCGCCCATGCAGCTGCAAATGCAGCAGGAGTTCCTCTTTTTCAATACCTCAATCCAAAAGCGAATATTTTGCCTGTACCCATGTTTAACATTCTTAACGGTGGCAAGCACGCGGATAACACCGTTGATTTTCAAGAATTCATGATTCAACCCATGGGCTTTAACACCTATGGTGAAGGGCTCAGAGCCGCTGTTGAAATTTATCACACACTGAAGAACGTTTTACACGACAGAAACATGTCTACAGCCGTTGGTGACGAGGGGGGGTTTGCGCCAGATCTTGCGGACAACGAAGACGCGCTTCGGGTTATTGAGGAAGCAGTTGACAAAGCAGGATATTCATGGGGAGAACAAATATTTGTCGCCCTTGACCCCGCAGCAAGCGAACTTGTGACCGAAGCAAGAAAACTTGGCAAGGAAGGGTATTGTTTTTTTAGTAGCGACCCCGAAAAAGTTATCTCATCTGATGAGTTGATTGACATTTGGACAGATTGGTGCAACCGGTATCCCATTCGCTCGATTGAAGATGGGCTTGGAGAAGACGATTGGAGTGGATGGAAACAACTAACCGAGCGACTTGGCGACTCCATTCAACTTGTTGGCGACGATTTATTTGTGACGAATCCAACATTCCTTGAACGGGGCATTAACGAAGGGTGTGCAAATTCGATTCTCATAAAAGTCAATCAAATTGGAACCCTCACTGAGACTTTCACGGCTGTCAACATGGCTCAAGCAAATAATTACTCTGCAGTACTCAGTCATCGAAGTGGTGAAACCGAAGACACCACCATCGCTGACATTTCTGTCTCAACGAATTGTGGACAAATTAAAACAGGTGCACCATGTCGAAGTGACCGCACAGCAAAATACAACCAACTCATTCGGATAGCCGAACTTTTAGGCGACAACGCAAAGTACGGCGTTTAAATGTTCCAATCAAAAACCACCAAGATGATTGTGTGGCGATTGGTTCAACTTCCATTCATTCTATTTGCCGTTTACACCATCACATTTTTACTTGCATGGCAAATTCCCGGTAATCCACTGGAGAAAGAAGGACGTCGTCCACCAAAAGAAATTATGGAAGCGATGGAGTCGCAGTACAACCTCAACGATCCTCTTGCGTTTTATTCTGAATACGCGTGGGATGCGTCTGGGCTAGCGTGGGTGTTTGGAAACCACGAAGGTCCAATCTTTAATCTTGGTCCAAGTTTGCGACACGAAAACTGGACGGTCAACGACATTTTGATTGCACAATTACCCATCTCGATGACAATCGGAATGTTCGCCATCCTGCTTGCGTTATGTATAGGACTTACTGCTGGTGTTTGTAGCGCTCTTCGCCCAAGAACATGGGTTGATGCGATGTCACTTGGAATTGCAATCATTGGAATCAGTTTGCCTTCATTTGTCATTGGCGTTGTTTTGTTAATCGTATTTTCAGTATGGCTTCAATGGTTTCCAATTAGCGGATGGGGAACATGGCGACACATGGTCCTTCCCTCAATTGCCCTGAGCCTTCCGTTTGCTGCGTACATCGCACTGCTGACGCGAACCGGAATGATTGAGCAAATGCGTAGTGACCACATTCGTACAGCCCGTGCTATGGGGATAAAGGAGCGTTCTGTGGTGCTGAAATATGCATTAAAAAACGCACTCTTGCCTGTGCTCAGTTATTTAGGACCCGCAACCGCAGCTGCAATGACGGGCTCATTTGTCGTTGAAAAAGTCTTTGCAATACCGGGAATTGGAACTCATTTTGTCGATGCGGTGCTCGGTAAAGATATCACCATGTTGATGGGCATTGTCTTGGTCTACTCCACGATGCTTGTGCTGTTCAATTTGTTGGTTGATGTGCTCTACCGCTTCTTTGATCCACGACCCGCGTAAGTGACGGGTTAATCAGTGACCGAAACCCGCCAATAATGTTGAACAAGTCGTGGGTGAGATGTGAGACCCGTAACTTTTTCTGGGTCGTACATGTACAACTGCAACAATTGACAAATGACAAGCATTGGTACATCCTCGGTAAAGAGTTTCTCTTCAATATCGCGGAGCATGGCGAGTCTTTTTGCGGGGTCTTGTTCAAGTGCGGCACTGTTCAGCGCAGCATCAATTTCTGGGTCCGAAAAGCCCCGGTCATTATTTCCATTGTTTGTATGGAAGACGTCAAGGAATGTCGTTGGATCACCATAATCTCCATACCAACGGCCACGAGCAATCATAAAATTTCCCGAATGCAAGTCTGCACTAAAAAATTTATTATCCGTTCCACGAAGTTCAACCGAAACCCCAAGGTATTTAAACCACTGGTCACGAAGTTCAAGCGAAATCCATTTGTACCTCGGTGTATTCGTGGTGTATAACAAATCTATTGGAGGAAATGGTTTGCCGTTTTCATCTTCAACCAATCCGTCTCCATCCCGATCAACCCAGCCCGCTGAGGCAAGTTCTGCTCTGGCGTCTTGCGGATTAAAATCAAGTCCAGCAACACTCCCATACCCAAAAATTGAGTTTGGGGGAACAAAACTGTTCACTACAGGTTCCTGAAGCCTTGTAGCGTGTTCAACAATGGACCTTCTATCTGTGGCAAGCACGAACGCTCTTCGCACTGCAGGATGTTGAAACGGATTGTCATCACCACTGTTCAATGTAGCCCGACAATTAAACGAGAAAAAATCCGTACCAAATGTGGGAAATGCGTGAATGTTTGTTCGTGTCCCATTCTTTTTCTGAAGCAACATGTCTGGTTGGTAATCAACATTTACGCTACTCAACCAATCCATTTGACCACTTTCAAATGCAAGTACTGCTGTGTTTGGGTCAGAAATAGTAACCGCTTGAATAGAATTAAGGGTCGTAATTTCAGGTGAGTGATAGTGTGGGTTACGAGACATGTACATATCTCGTTTATATCGCCACTCATCAAGCATAAACGGACCATTACAAATCAATGAACCCGGTCTTGCCCAAAAATATTGCTGTTTAATTCTTCCACTAGTTGCGTCGACCTCAACCCACTGCCTTGAGGACATCGGTGGAGGTGGTGTGTTGTGCCATCCATCCTTCACAGCCAATTTATATTCCATCTCACCCCTCGCCCACCCCTCTACTGAGGGTTTGTAGACCGGACTACAAACAGCAAGTGCGAGTTGATCTAAAAAGTAGGGAACAGGATGTTCAAGTTCAATTTGAAGTGTGTATTCGTCAGCGACCAGAATCCCCACCATCTCTTCAAATGCAATTCCAAGTGCTTCAATTGAAATAACCGTTTTGTCTTGTAATTGTTTGGTACGCCAATCCCAGAACTCTTTAGCGCCTTTAATAACAAAAAAGAAACTCGAGTAATCGGAAGATGTGTCTGGTGTTAATAATCGCATCCATGCATATTGAAAATCGTATGCAGTGACATCCGCTCCGTTGCTCCACTTAGCGTCTTTTCGTAAGTGAAAGGTATACGTTAAACCATCGTCTGAAACAGCAAATGTTTCCGCAGCAGCAGGCTCAATAGAAAAGTCATCAGTGTTCCAACGAACGACCCCCTCATATAAGCAATACGCGGCTTGCATATCGGTGAGCCAACTCATTCGTTGGGGATCAAGCGTAAAGACATCACCCCGATTTACAAAAACAAAGTCCGCCCGCGGTTTATTTTTTTCAAATCCTATGGTGAAGAATACCGCCGCAACAACAATCGCAACAGGAAGAAGGATTCTGTACATGGATCGCTACTGCGAAGCCTTCCAAGTCTCTACTAGCTCAAGAATGGCGGGGTAATCACCATCATTCCAAAGGTCAATCACCCGAACATCTCCACGTAATCCGAGACCTCTTGTGATGAGCAGGCTTGCAGAATGTGAAGCGCCACCATAAGAACTGTGTAAAAACGTGTCGTCCTCAGTTGAATGATTCGATGCCGCATATTCAACAAATTCAATAAGCGGTGGCAAGATTGCTTCGAGAACCTCAGCTTTAGTTTGTTCGTCAACGCTCGGTTCAATAATTTGTAAAAGCAAAGAAGGCAAGATAAATGGCAACGCCTGTACACGAAGATCAGCACCCTGCGAGGTATTAATAGAATTGAGTAATTTGACCAGGGATTTTGTTTGTAATTCAAACGACAGTGTTTCGAGAGTTTCCCGCTGATTTCTGTCTTGGTTTGGGATGGATTGAAGTGCAGCCAAGGAATCAAACTGCCTTGCGAGTACAAACCACTCCAACTCTTTATTTGTGAAAATTGAAAGCAGTTGGGCATACCGTTCAACTCTATTATCTGGCAACTCACCAGTTAAAAAAGAAGTTCCTAGACCTATTGAAGCCCACAGCCGAAGGTTGGTAGTTTCGTCATTTCATATACTCTCCAAGGGTTTCATTTATGCAAAACATACGATTCATTACTCT
>JYMV01033439.1_pt1 | contig 15771 bp, 16 predicted proteins | sample 338911 | NCBI WGS metagenome assembly JYMV01 (sample SAMN03354496, study PRJNA234377) | hydrothermal vent metagenome | biome: Deep sea; feature: Hydrothermal plumes at the Eastern Lau Spreading Center, Western Pacific Ocean; material: Seawater | place: Tonga | collected 2009 | depth 2000 m m
GGATTCATTGAGATCGCGTGAATCTCAACCAATAGATCATGTCCCGATGGACTGTTCAGCTCTTTTTCAAATTTGACGAATTCGATGCCATTAAATCCAATTGCTTGCATACAATGCTCTATTTACGAGTATTTTTCTCAATGCGCAACATAACTAACATCATAACAAACATGATGAAAATCCCTAATGCTCCAAACGTCATACCTAAGGCAATATAGCCTATCGTTTGTTCTGTTTTTAGGTTGCCCATTTTTAATAGATTATTTTTATTTTGGTTGTTAACTTGAGTAGCAAATTCTTTATGATGCCATTTAATAAACTCATCAACATTAATCTCAGCACCGCCCACATTAACCATTTGTTGAATTAGTTTTGAAAGTGAATTAGCGTAAGCTAGTTGTAATTCTTGAGAATATGGATTGGCTTTAATTTTGACTAAAATCTTAACTTTTTGGGCAAGATCAACCTTATCAATTACATTATCTGGTAACTGTTCTAGACTCTCTACAATAGCATCTATATGGGTATCAAACGCTTTGTTGATTTTATCTTGACCCTCATCCTGACTTATTTTTGATGATGGGATCTTGTTAATGCTTTCTTGCTGAGCACTAATTGGATTTTGATACTTAGCGAAGTCAATCACAGGTGCATCAATTTTATCGCTTGCCTTAGTGTTGATTTTCTCAAAACTCACATAGCCAAGTACAATCACTGCCACAAATGAAACTGTGGCAAAAAATAGGCCAATACGCTGAGCAATCATAAAAAAGTTTTTCTCAATTAATCTCAACATGTTTACTATCCTTTATTATTCATATGATTAAAAATGTCATCCATCTTATTGGCCAACTCAGCATCTAATTGAGTGACACAACCTTCGCTATGGGTCATTAAATCAACGACAACCGTTTTGTAAACATTTGACCATTCAGGATGGTGATCCATCTTCTCGGCCACGATGGCAACTTGCGACATAAAACCGAATGCTTGAACAAAATTATCCAATACAAACTCTCGATGGAGTTTTCCATCAATCATTGTCCAATCTTGTAATTTAGTCAGCGCTTGCTGATCAAGTTGAGTATTCATAGCTTATCCTTTTAAAATGTCTCTTGCACCTAGTGAAATTAGCTCATTGGCCAATTCTACACCTAGTGCTTCTGACTCGGCAACATTGCCAAAAACTTGGCGTTTTAAGATCACACCAGAATCTACATTACCGACCAAGCCGGTTATAGTAATTTGATCATTATCAATCGTTGAAAAACCTGCAACAGGTGATGAGCAGCCACCTTCAAGCCGTGCATTCATAGCGCGCTCAGCGCTGACTCTATACGTGGTTTCAATGTCAATCAGTGGTGCGATCAAGTCTAATATTTCTGTATCATTTTCACGAATTTCAATACCAACTGCACCTTGCCCAACTGCTGGCAGACTTTGATCTTCAGGAATTTGTTGCTTAATCCCAAGACGAATCAGTCCGGCACAAGCCAAAATAATCGCGTCATATTCACCGTCATCCAATTTCTTCAGTCGAGTATTAACATTACCACGTAAGTCTAGGATTTCTATATCAGGGCGAATGGCTTTAAGTTGCACAATACGACGCATGGAACAAGTGCCCACTGTGGCGCCCTGTGGTAAGTCATTAATACTATCAAAATGGTTAGACACAAACGCATCAAAAGGATTTTCACGCTTTAAAATAGCACCAAGTTCAAATCCTGGTGGTATTTCATAAGGCACATCTTTCATGGAATGAACGGCAATATCGGCTTCACCCGCTAACATTCCTTGCTCTAACTCTTTAATAAACAAACCTTTACCACCAATTTTCGACAGGGGTGAATGGAGTATTTGATCGCCTTGAGTGGTCATTTTTACCAACTCAATATTCAAACTAGGGTGATGTGCTTCTAATCGGGCTTTAACATGCTCCGCTTGCCACAATGCCAGAGGACTTTTACGCGTTGCAATTTTTAAGGTTTTATTCATACTTTGTATTAAAATGAGACAAATGATTCGATACGGTTTACTATTATTATTACTGTTTTCCAATTTCAGTGCAGCTGAAGAATTAACCCTGCCAGTCGCAAAAGACTTCTTGATGGACTCTCAAAAAGTTTGGAAACAAAAAACACCTATTTTAATAATGTTTTCTATCCCTGGCTGTGGATATTGTAAAAAAATCAAAGAAGATGTCTTAAGTCCAATGGCTGAAATGCCAGAATACCAAAAAAAGATTATTATTCGCCATATTGATGCGCAAAGCTTTGATGAAATCAATAACTTTTATAATGAAGAAGTCTCTCATAATGAGTTTGCCTTTAAGTACGCGGTTAACTTTTTCCCAACCGTGATTCTAGTTGACAATTATGGCGCAACACTGGGTAAAATCGTAGGCGTACCCAGTGATGAGTATTATTGGACTGACCTAGACGAGGTGATTGAAAAATCAATCAAAAAATTACATCAACGAATGAATGCTGAATTATGACTATGAAAACTAACCAATCTTGGGGTGGACGCTTTAACGAACCAACTGATGCATTCGTGAAAATTTTTGGCGCCTCGGTATTCTTCGATAAGATCTTGGCGCCTTATGATATTCAAGGATCGATTGCGCACGCCACTATGCTGAATGAAGTAGGTGTACTCACAGTTGAAGAAACAGACAGTATTGTTAAAGGGCTTAATCAAATCCTCGATGAAATCAACTCTGGTGAATTCGAATGGTCTGTTGCTCTAGAAGATGTACATATGAATGTAGAGTCACGTCTAACTGCAATTTGTGGCAATGCTGGCAAAAAACTTCATACGGGTCGTTCTCGTAATGACCAAGTAGCGACTGACATACGTCTTTATCTACGTGATCAAGTAGATGTAATTACTAAAGAGGTAGAGCGTCTACAATTAGCACTGCTCGACTTAGCCGAAAAAGAAGCAAGCACCATTATGCCCGGCTTTACTCACTTACAAGCCGCACAGCCTGTCAGCTTTGGCCATCATATGATGGCTTATTTTGAAATGCTAACGCGTGATGCTGAGCGTCTATCAGATTGTCGTAAACGTATTAATGCCATGCCACTTGGTTCAGCAGCATTAGCTGGCACGACTTATTCGATTGATCGTAAGCGTACAGCTGAATTATTGGGCTTTGATCGTATTTGCACTAACTCTCTAGATGGTGTTAGTGATCGAGATTTTGCGATTGAGTTTTTATCAGCAGCGAGTCTCATCATGATGCATCTATCACGTTTTTCCGAAGAGTTGATTCTTTGGTCAAGTGCACAATTTGATTTTATCGAACTGCCAGATAGCTTTTGCACTGGTTCATCAATTATGCCGCAAAAGAAAAACCCTGATGTGCCAGAATTGGTACGTGGAAAAACTGGACGTGTGTATGGCAACCTAACTTCATTATTAACAATTATGAAGGGACAACCACTCGCTTACAATAAAGACAATCAAGAAGACAAAGAACCACTGTTTGATACGGTTGATACGCTCAAGGCTTGCTTACGTGTATTTGCAGATATGGTACCAACCATTGAGGCTAAACGTGACAACATGTATAACTCCACCAAAAAAGGTTATACCACGGCTACGGATTTAGCTGATTATCTAGTAAAGAAAGGCTTGCCATTTCGAGATGCTCATGAAGTGGTGGGGCAGTCTGTATCCTATGGCATTGAACATCAAAAAGATCTAAGCGAACTGAGTTTAGAAGAATTACAAGCCTTTGATGATCGTATTGAAAATGACGTATTTGATGTGCTTTCTTTAGAAGGCTCGCTTTGTGCGCGTGATCATCTAGGCGCCACTTCACCTAATCAAGTTAAACAAGCAATTAAGGCGGCACGAAAAACACTCAAATAATGAAAATTATTTTTGCAGGCACACCTGATTTTTCGGTTAGTGTTTTAGACGCATTGATGAATACTGAACATAAGATAGTTGGCGTCTATTGCCAGCCTGATCGCCCTAAAGGTCGTGGTCGGGTTTTAACCGCCTGCCCTATTAAAGAGTATGCCACTAAACACAATCTAGATGTCTACCAACCCAATAGTCTCAAAGATGTTGAGGAACAAGCACAGCTTTCGAGCCTTAATGCTGATGTAATGATAGTGGTAGCCTATGGCCAGTTGTTACCTCAAGCAGTGTTAGAAACGCCAAAATATGGCTGTCTAAATATCCATGCCTCATTACTACCACGCTGGCGTGGTGCAGCCCCTATTCAACGTGCAATCTTGTCCGGTGACGATGAAACTGGTGTGGGCATTATGCAGATGAACGAAGGTCTGGACACCGGTGATATTTTATTAGAGAAAAAATGTACTATTACTGATACAGATACAGCCCAATCATTACACGATAAACTGTCCATTCTTGGCTCACAAGCAATTGTTGAGGCTATAAACAAGATAGATAACTTATCAGCCACTGTTCAAGATAATTCTGGCATTACTTATGCTAAAAAACTTTCTAAAGAAGAGGCTTGGATTGATTGGAATCAAGGCTCTGTACAGATCAATCAACAAATACGTGCTTTTAATCCCTATCCCATTGCTCAAGCTAATGCATCAAGTGATAAATTTGATTCTAAAGTATTGCGTATTTTACAAGCGTCAACTATTAATCAGACTCATGAGTACGTACCTGGCGAAGTTATTCAGTGCGCCAAGGGTATTTGCCATGTAGCAACAGGTAATGGAATTTTAAGCTTGGAGCAAGTTCAACTGGCTGGTAAAAAAGCAGTCACCATTAAAGACTTTACTAACGCTTATAACTTGATAAAACTCAGCTGACGCCACGCCTCATAAGCCACAATTGATACGCAATTAGACAAATTCAAACTACGAGAACCTATTTGCATTGGCAAGGTAATACCTTCATATTGATCTAGTATTTCTTGTGGCAAGCCTCGTGTTTCTGGGCCGAATAAAAATGAATCGCCAGATTGATAATTTACTTCAGCGTAGTTTTTTGATACTTTAGAGCTCACTGCGAATAAACGTGAGGGTTTTGCCTTGTTTATATAATCATCAAAATCATCATATTCAAATACATTGGCTAATTCTTTATAGTCAAGCCCTGCTCTTCTCAGTCTTTTATCGGTAATCTCAAACCCATAAGGTTTGATTAAATGCAAACATGCACCCATATTAGCTGATAAGCGAATTAAGCTACCAGTGTTGTTGGGAATCTCTGGCTCAAACAATACCAAATTTAACATAACATTTTATCAACATACTTGAAATGTTGTAATCATCCCATAGATATAGGTTAACTTAATAAAAAACACAAAAGTAAATTGATGGATATTAATAAATTAACTTCACAATTTCAGCAAGACTTAAGCGCTGCGCAATCAATTGCGATTCAACATGATCATAGTGTGATTGAGCCGATTCATGTATTACAAACCATGATTCAAAATGATGGAAGTAGTGTTAGAAACCTACTGCTACAAACCAAAGTAGATTTGGTTAAAGTCAAGCAAAAATTAGACCAAGCCATTGATACTTTGGCTAAAGTGAGTAGCCCTACCGGTGAAGTTAATATTTCACAAAATTTATTACGATTATTAAACCAAACTGATAAGTTGGCTGCAGATAGAAATGACACTTATTTATCAACTGAACTGTTCCTATTGGCAATCATTGAAAGCAATGACACAGCCAGTAAAATTTTAAAAGACTGTGGTGCTAATAAACAAAACTTAAGCACTGCAATTAAGACCCTTAGAGGAGGTGAAAGCGTGATTGATCAAAATGCAGAAACTCAAAGAGATGCACTTAATAAATACACACAAGATTTGACTCAGTTAGCAATCGATGGAAAACTCGATCCAGTAATTGGTCGCGATGGTGAGATTCGTCGTGTCATTCAAGTGTTGCAACGCCGCACTAAAAACAACCCGGTACTGATTGGTGAGCCAGGTGTTGGTAAAACTGCTATTGCCGAAGGTTTGGCACAACGCATTATTAACAGCGAAGTGCCCGAAGGTATGAAAAGTAAACGGGTTTTATCGCTAGATATGGCGTCACTGGTTGCCGGTGCAAAATATCGTGGTGAGTTTGAAGAGCGCTTAAAAGCCGTATTGAAAGAACTAGAATCTGAGCAAGGTCAAGTTATCTTGTTTATTGATGAATTGCACACTATGGTTGGTGCGGGAAAATCTGATGGTGCAATGGATGCAGGAAATATGTTAAAGCCAGCACTAGCTCGTGGTGATCTTCATTGTATGGGCGCCACAACGCTAGATGAATACCGTGAATATATTGAAAAAGATTCAGCGCTTGAGCGCCGATTCCAGAAGGTATTAGTAGATGAACCGACTGAAGAAGATACCATTGCCATCCTACGGGGACTGAAGGAGCGCTACGAGGTTCATCATGGTGTAGAAATTACCGACCCCGCTATTATTGCTGCTACTACGTATTCCCAGCGTTATATTACTGACAGACAGTTACCCGATAAAGCGATTGATTTGATTGATGAGGCTGCCTCACAAATTCGCATGGAAATCGATTCTAAACCTGAGTCTATGGATAAACTTGATCGCAAACTGGTACAACTCAAGATTGAGCGCATGGCACTCAAAAAGGAAAAAGACAAAGCTTCTAAGGAACGCTTTAAAGAGCTAGAAATTCACATTAAAAAACTAGAAAAAGAATATGCTGATCTTGAGGAAGTCTGGAAAAAAGAAAAATCCATAGTCCAAGGCGCGCATCACTTGAAAGAAGAATTAGAGCAAGCAAAATCTGCACTTGAGACGGCACATCGTAACAATGATCTAGCGAAGATGAGTGAACTCCAATACGGCATTATTCCTGAATTAGAACAGAAGATTTCACAAGCAGAGAGTGTTGATGTTAATGATATGACTCTCTTGAAAAATAAAGTAACCGAAGATGAGATCGCCCACATTGTTGCGCGTTGGACTGGTATTCCTGTTGACAAGATGATGGAAGGTGAAAAAGACAAACTGCTGGAGATGGAATCTATTATTCATAAACGATTAGTTGGTCAAGACAAGGCTGTTAAGGTGATTTCTGATGCAGTGCGTCGTTCACGCGCGGGTTTATCTGATCCAAATCGTCCGGATGGCTCGTTCCTATTTATGGGCCCTACAGGTGTGGGTAAAACCGAGCTAACTAAAGCATTAGCAGATTTCTTGTTTGATACTGATCAGGCCATCGTACGTTTAGACATGAGTGAGTTTATGGAAAAACACTCAGTAGCAAGAATGATTGGTGCACCTCCAGGATATGTGGGTTACGAACAAGGTGGTGTACTCACCGAAGCCGTGCGTCGCAAACCCTACTCTATTATCTTATTAGATGAGATTGAAAAAGCGCATCCTGATGTGTTTAATATCTTATTGCAAGTGCTTGATGATGGTCGCCTAACGGATGGTCAAGGTCGAACCGTTGATTTTAAAAACACGGTGATTGTTATGACCTCTAACCTTGGATCACACTTGATACAAGAAAATCCGGGCAAGGACATACAGGCAGAATTAATTAAGCTGGTAAGTGACCACTTTAGACCAGAGTTTGTCAATCGTATTGATGAAATTGTGGTATTTGATAATCTTGAAAAAGATCAAATTAGGGGGATTGCAGCTATTCAGATTGAAATTTTAAAATCACGTTTGTCAAATTTAGATCTTAATTTAGAACTCAGTGATAATGCTATGCAGATGATTGTAGATAGAGGTTACGACCCTGTGTTTGGTGCAAGGCCACTTAAACGTATCATACAACAACTATTAGAGAACCCGTTGTCACAAAATATCCTTTCAGGTGATTTCTTACCAGGCTCAACAATCCATGCTGATGTAAAAGACGACCAAATCGTTTTTTCTTAAACTTAGTGTCTACCTATTGTCCATAGAGATTGATATAATCAGGCTCTATGGATGACTATTTAAAAATTGCAAGAAACGGTCTTTGGAATAATAACCAAGCTTTAGTTGCGCTCTTAGGCTTGTGTCCGCTACTTGCAGTAACCAACAATATTGTTAATGCGATTGGCTTAGGTATAGCTACCACCTTTGTATTGGTTGCTTCTAATACCAGTGTTTCAATCTTCAGAAATCAAATTAGCAAAGAGGTTCGTATTCCAATTTTTGTACTTTTGATTGCCTCTTTTGTTACCATTGTTGAGCTGATTATGCAGTCATATTTCTACGACCTTTATTTAATCTTGGGAATTTTTGTTCCCCTGATTGTTACCAATTGCGCTATCTTAGGTCGCGCTGAAGCCTTTGCCAGTAAAAATACTTGGGATAAGTCGGCACTAGATGGATTGATGATGGGTATTGGTTTTTCTATTATATTAATTGTCCTAGGTGGAATGCGAGAACTCATCGGTAATGGCACCTTGTTTGATCAATCAGCCTTATTACTCGGTAGTTTGGGTGATACACTCAGTGTTACCGTCTTTGAAGATTATCAAGGCACCTTATTGGCGATTCTGCCACCAGGCGCATTTATCGGCTTAGGCTTAATTGTTGCTGTTAAAAATTTTATTGATTTGAAGGCAGTCGAGACATCAAAATCGGTTATAACTAGTGAAAGTACTGCAGCAACTCTTAGTAACTCATAAAAAGGAGAAAACATGAAAAAATCTATTATTTTATTATTAAGTTTTTTTGCACTTGGTGCAAATGCAGAAGGCGAAAAAACTAAGGCCGTGTACATTTCACCAGGTGTGATCTCTGTTGATATAATTCACAATGGTGAGGTTGTTAAATTACAAAGAGTTCAAGATAGAGACAACGAACTATCTGGTTTTTATCAAAAAACCACTCGTGGAAAGATTCAGCCCATGCATCCATTTACACCACACGCTGTAGAAACTATCGGTGAGCTCGATGTAATTGATTACGTTAAGAAAAAATCATCCGGTGATGATGATATTGTGGTGATTGATACGCGTACACCAAACTGGCCAGTGATTACGGGTGGTATTCCAACAGCGATTAATATCCCTTACACAGATTTTAAGAAGAAAGAAAAAGCATTGGAAATCATGGAAGACAAACTAGGTGTACAAGTGGACGATACTTGGAACTTTACTTATGCCAAGACACTGGTGATGTATTGTAATGGTGTTTGGTGCGGTCAAACACCAGCAGCCATTAAAGCACTGTTAGGTTATGGCTATCCTGCTGCCAAAATTAAATACTATCGTGGCGGTATGAATTCTTGGAAGTCTCTAGGCTTAAAAACTGTTAATTTATAGCGCTTGAATACTGTTAATGATTACCTCAAAAGTGGTGCAATTGACATTGCGCCACTTTTATCATTGGCGCTTAACAAAACCACTACAGAGCTTTACACACAAGTTGGCTATCAATTAAGCACTGAAGAAACCAATCAACTAGAAAAGCTTATTAAACAAAGAGAGCAAGGTGTGCCTTTTTCATATCTGAGTGGCACAAAAGGCTTTTACCATCTTGACTTCAAAGTAACCTCTGATACCCTCATTCCTAGACCCGAGACTGAACTTATTATTGATATCGCGCTTGACTTGCTCGACAAGCAAAAAAGCTATGACATTGTAGATCTTGGCACTGTTTAACGGCGACTGACTACTCTTACGCTGCCCTTGGAGTTGCCAAAACTAACGCAACAACCAATATAAATTTTCAACAAGGCAGATGGTTTGATGCCACTCCCAATCAAACCTTTGATTTAGTCATCTCTAACCCGCCTTATATTGAAGAAAATGACCCTTATTTGGATGACTTAAGCTATGAGCCACAAACGGCACTGGTGTCGGGTAAGGATGGTCTAGACGATATTCGAATCATTGTTAATAATGCGCCAAAACATCTAAATCAAGATGGTTATTTACTCTTAGAACACGGTTACAATCAGCAAGATAAAATTGAAGAATTATTAAGCTATCGATTTCACAACATTCAAAGATTCAAAGATTTCAATGGTCAAGATCGTGCCATTCTAGCGCAAATAAAATAAAAGTGAAGTCGGTCTGTAAGCCGGGTTCTGTAATAGATAGTCATTCATCTACGAATTTTGTCACCAAAACTCTTTAGCACTCTACCCGATGGCTTATACGAGCAGTATCGTTGCCATCCTATTTGAGCTTGCTCCAAGTGGGGTTTACCTTGCCACGTTTGTCACCAAACGCGCGGTGCGCTCTTACCGCACCTTCTCACCTTTTCCCATAAATGGGTAGTCTAAATCTCTGCAGCACTTTCCGTTATGTCACCATACCTAGCTGTTAGCTAACACTTTGCTCTATGGAGCCCGGACTTTCCTCTCGACGCGAACGCCCAGCGACTATCCGACCAACTTCAGGACTAATTATACTTTAGTAGAGACGACTTGAATGTTTTGAAAAATACTATGAATATTATGAGCTCATAAATGGCTTCCATGCCCATATCTTCAAAAGCAAGTTTTTTTGCCTTCTTGATAGATTTAGAAATCAGATAAGCAGCGCCGCCCACAGCAATAAGATAACTGGCTTTGTGTTTTTTAATACTTTGAGTGGTTGCCTCACCGCGCTCCGCCTTACCAATCATGCCTAAAATTCCGGTGTTATCCAACATCATGTCAGTAAAGCAATCCATCCGTGTAGCTGTGGTTGGTCCCGCAGGACCAATCACTTCATCACCGACTGCATCTATTGGACCGACGTAATAGATAAATTTATTATCAAAATCTACACCTTTAGGTAGACCTTCTCCACTATCAAGCATTTGCTTTAGGCGTTTATGTGCCGCATCTCGTCCAGTAATAATAGTGCCTGTTAGTAATAAAGTATCACCAATATTCCACTCGCCCATTTGTTCACGGGTGAGTGAATTTAGATCTACATGTTTATACTTCGAGTAATCCATTTCTAAGTCAGGATAAACACTCATATCCACGTCTGGTAGTTCTGCCACACCTGAGCCATCAAGTGAAAAATGTAGATGGCGAGTAGCTGCACAATTTGGAATCATCGCCACTGGTTGTGAGGCGGAGTGGGTTGGATAATCTTTGATCTTCACATCAAGCACTGTGGTTAAACCACCCAAACCCTGTGCACCGATGCCAAGATCATTAATCTTATTAAATAAGTCTAGACGTAATTTTTCAATATTAGTTGGATTAGATTTTTCACTAATTTTGGTTATATCAATCGGATCCATTAAACTTTGCTTAGCCATGAGCATGGATTTTTCAGCAGTACCTCCGACACCAATACCAATAAGACCTGGTGGACACCAACCTGCCCCCATTGTTGGTACTGTTCTTAGTACCCAGTCAGTTAAACTATCATCCGGCTGTAGTACGGCAAATTTGGCTTTATTTTCAGAACCACAACCTTTAGCTGCAACGATAAAATTAACTTTATCACCCTTAACCACTTTCATGTGAATGTTAGCCGGGGTATTATCGCGAGTATTTTCTCTAGAGAAGAGTGGGTCTTTAACAATGGAGGCTCTGAGTGGGTTTTCAGGATTTGTATAGGCGCGCCTCACTCCCTCATTAATCATATCTTCTAGTGATAGCTCTGCATCCCAGGTGATATCCATACCCACTTCAACAAAGATATTAACAATACCAGTATCTTGACACATTGGGCGTTGACCCAAGGCGGCCATTTTAGAATTAATCAGAATTTGTGCAATAGCATTTTTAGCCGATTGATGTGTTTCTTTTTCATAAGCATTAGCCATGGCCTGAATAAAATCTGGTGCGTGATAATACGAAATATATTGCAAGGCGTTAGCAACGCTTTCAATCACATGTTTTTGTTTGATTTCCATCTTTATTATGCTTTAAATATTGCCTAATTTTAACTAGGTGTTTATAGTATGATATATTTTTATTTTAACCAATATTTAACCGGATTTTTTTATGTTTGATATTTTTAAAGGCCAAAGCCTTTCAATCGATTTAGGTACTGCCAATACGCTCATTTACATGGACGGTCAAGTGGTATTAAATGAACCATCAGTAGTCGCCATTCGTAATGATAGAGGCTCGATGGAATCAACCGTGATTGCGGTTGGTCAAGATGCCAAAAATATGCTGGGTAGAACACCTGGCTCAATCGAGGCGATTCGCCCGATGAAAGACGGTGTGATTGCTGACTTTAAAGTCACTGAAAAAATGTTACAACACTTCATTCGTAAAGTATTACGTTCTGGTTTTTTCTCACCAAGCCCTAAGGTTTTAATTTGTGTACCTTGTGGTGCAACCCAAGTTGAGCGTCGTGCAATTAAAGAAAGTGCTGTTGGTGCGGGTGCACGCGACGTTTATCTAATTGAAGAGCCAATGGCCGCAGCACTCGGTGCTGGTATGGCTATTGAAGAAGCTTCAGGTGCGATGGTGATTGATATTGGTGGTGGTACTACAGAAATTGCTATTATGTCACTCAATGGTATTGTTTATTCAGATTCACTACGTGTTGGTGGCGATGTGTTTGACTCTAACATTATTAAATTTGTACGTCAAGAACACGGCATTATTATCGGTGAAGCTACGGCTGAGCAAATTAAAGAACAAGTAGGCTCTGCCTTTAAAACCAGTGCTATCAAAAAGGTTGAATTTAGAGGTCGCGATGTTGCCAAAGGTATTCCAGTAAGCTTTGAAGTCACCAATACAGAAATTAGACAGGCCTTGCAAGAGCCATTAGCAACTGTTGTTGGCGCTGTGAGAACTGCACTCGAACAAACACCACCAGAGCTTAGCTCTGATATTGCTGAAAATGGTTTGGTACTCACCGGCGGTGGTGCTCTTTTAGAGGGGCTAGACAAACTCATTAATAAAGAAACAAACCTGCCTGTGCGTATCGCTGATGATCCACTTACCTGTGTTGCTCGTGGTGGTGGTGTTGCTTTAGATATGATTAGTATGCACAGCATGGGGTTCTTAGCTGCAGAATAATCTAGTTAAAACTCAGGAGTCTTTAAAGCGTCTGAATCATGCAGTTTCTTAAACTTTTAACACCTGTCTTTATTGCTATTTTTTTAATCCTTTCGGATTATAAGTTTTCATATTTAGATAGTGTCAAACAAGCGATTGCTAAACTCGTCTCACCAATTTACTTGGTGGTCAATCTACCTTCTCAACTCTATATTTGGATTAACGAGCAGGGCACCACAAAACAAGCCCTACTCAATCAAAACAAACAGCTTAACAGTGAATTGACTCAATTAAAAGCTAGTCTACAAACCCATAATGCGTTGTTATTGGAGAATCAAAAATTAACCAAACTGCTGGGTGCAAGCTACACCATTGGCAACCAAAAATTTACATTGGCTCGTGTTGGCTCTATCAGCCAGTCTAGACTTAAAAAGCAAATTGCCATTAACAAGGGTAGTGGTGATGGTTTGAAAGTCGGGCAAATTGTACTGGGTGCTAAAGGTGTTATTGGGCAGATTACTCAGGTAACGCCTCTATATTCAACTGTATTGATGATTACCGACCCGACCCAATATATACCGATTAAAAATCAGCGTAACGGTACTCGAGGTGTAAGCAAAGGTGTCGCTTCTCACCAAAATAAGCTAGTGGTTAATTTTATTGAATCTGAGTTCGACGTCAAACTCGACGATGTCTTCTTAAGTAGCGCCGTAGGCTCTAAATTTCCAGCTGGATATCCGGTAGGTACAGTAACTCATATTGAAAAACATGCCAACGATCCTTTTTTGCATATTGAGCTAGCACCTATTCAAACAACTGAGCAGCTGGAATTTGTCTTAATCGGCAACTCTAATTAAATATTATGATTACAAGCAAAACAAACTCAAATAATCAATGACGACTCAACGCCCCTACATTTTTCTTGCTAAGATTACACCATTTGCTTTAATCATTAGCGCAGTACCCTTGTCTCAAATCGTATTAGAGATATCTCCTTTTTGGATGTTACTTTTCTTTATTTACTGGCTAACTTACTTTTCTGCCAAAGGGCGGTTCTTCTTGGCTTTAATACTCGGGATTTTAGTCGATATACTACACGGTGATATATTAGGGCAGAATGCGTTAGCATTGATACTTAGCGCTGCCTTTATCGCCAATGTAAAACAGTCTTTCTTTGTCTCTAATCTGAGCACTCAGCAAGTTTACGTCTTTGTTGCATCGAGTATTTATTTAGGCTTATTTTTACTAGTACATACTTTAATTCAGGATTTTAACTTCAGTTACTATTTATTGCTTACACCTTTATCAGGTGCGCTATTTTGGCCTGTTGTACAGCTAATACTCTCGAAGTGTAAGCATTAATAATCAAAATACCCTTCTAACTCATGGAAAAAATCAGCAACATTGCACTAGAGAATAAGATTTTTTCAGCCAGAATGATTCTGGCTTTTCTTTTTGTATTGATTCTAACATCGGTACTCGTACTCAGACTCTACAATCTGCAAATCAGCAATTACGACTATTACGCCGAGGAGGCTTTAGGTAATCAAATGCGCACGCTACCTATCACTCCTACTCGAGGCAAAATATTTGATCGAAATGGCAAAATTATTGCCACTAATCAGCTCTCATATAAACTCACACTCACCCCTGAAAAAACCAAAAATATCGCCAAAATCCTACTTTCTCTTAAGCAATTAGGCTTTATTGATGATAAGGATATAGAGACATTTAATAAAAATAAAAAACAATACAAAAAATTCCACAACATTCCGCTTAAACACAAACTAAGCGAAGCACAAGTCTCTGAGTTCTTGGTTAGTAATAAGTTCGTTGGTGTTGATGTTGAGCCTTACTTTCATCGTATTTATCCTAATAATGACTCCAGTGTTCATGTTGCTGGTTATGTCTCTAGGATGAACAAACAAGACAAGTTATTCTACGACGAGCAAAATTATCTCGGTACTTCTTTTGTCGGGAAAACTGGTATTGAAAGGCAATACGAAACACTACTGCATGGCACCAACGGAAAAAAACAGATTGAAAGAAACGTCACCGGACGAGTAATTGATACTCAAATCATTCAAGCTGCTGAAAATGGAATAGACTTATACCTCAGTATTGATCTAGATCTGCAAAAGAAAGCTGAGTCTCTTCTCAAGGGTAGGCGTGGATCAATTGTTGCAGTCAATGTCAAAAATGGCGAAGTGCTGACCTTGGTTAGCACACCTATTTTCAATCCTAATTGGTTTGTTAATGGTATTTCTCATAAAAATTATCAAAGTCTGCAGACTTCAAAAGACATTCCACAACTGAATCGTTCTATCCAAGGATTATACCCACCAGGGTCAACCATTAAGCCAATGGTAGCCTTGGCAGGCCTTGAAGAAGGTGTAATCACCAATCAAAGTAAGACCTATTGTCCGGGTTATTACAAACTGCCGAATGTAAAGCGTAAATTTAATGACTGGAAACGAACTGGACATGGTGTTGTTAATGTCAAAGATTCAATCGCCCAATCTTGCGATGTCTTCTTCTATGATCTGGCCAACAAAATGGGTATAGATACTATGCATGACAATCTTAAATTTTTTAACTTTGGCGCAAAAACGGGGATTGATATTCCGGGTGAGAAAGGCGGCATATTACCCTCAAAATCCTGGAAAAAAATCAACAAGGATGAACCTTGGTATCGAGGCGAAACACTCATCGTTGGTATTGGCCAGGGGTTTATGACTTCCAGTCCGCTGCAGCTTGCTGTTGCTACCGCAGCGCTGGCTAATAAAGGTCAGATTTTTCAGCCAAAATTACTGAAGAATATTCAATCACCCAATCAAGCTATTGAAGAAGTTGATAAAGGATCACACAG
>JYMV01013801.1_pt1 | contig 15770 bp, 10 predicted proteins | sample 338911 | NCBI WGS metagenome assembly JYMV01 (sample SAMN03354496, study PRJNA234377) | hydrothermal vent metagenome | biome: Deep sea; feature: Hydrothermal plumes at the Eastern Lau Spreading Center, Western Pacific Ocean; material: Seawater | place: Tonga | collected 2009 | depth 2000 m m
ATGTACAGCTCGTGCATCTCAAGGGCCTGGCTGTGCTTTCCCAGCTTTTTATAGGTTTTCCATAAATTATTAGAAGCCTGTTTGATTCTATCAACATGACCTATTTCCTGTGCAATGTTCAGTGCTTTTGTGCTTTTCTCGATTGCTTTGGCTAAGTTGCCCTGCTCTGAATAAGTAATTCCAATGTTATTTAAAGAGGCAGCAATGCCTATTTTATGTCCTATCTCCTCTTTTATATTTAAGCTTCTAGCGAAGTAGTCTATGGCTTTGGCATAATCGCCCTGACTATGATAAATAAGTCCAATGTTATTCAAAGAGCCAGTAATGCCTTGTTTATCTCCCAGCTCCTCATCTATTTTTAAGGTTCTAGTGTAATAGTCTTTGGCTTTGGCGTAATCGCCCTGACTATGATAAATAAGTCCAATGTTATTTAAACAGGCAGCAATTCCTCTTGTATTTCCCAGATCCTCTTGTATTTTTAAGCTTTTAGTGTAATAATCTATGGCTTTGGCGTAATCGCCCTGCGTTTTATAAATACTTCCAATGTTACCCATAGAATTCGCAATGCCTCTTTTATTTCCCAGCTCCTCATATATTTTTAAGCCTCTAGTGTGATAATCTATGGCTTTAGCGTAATCGCCCTGATCTTTATAAATAATTCCAATGTTATTTAAAGAGGCAGCAATGCTTTTATTATTTCCTAGCTCCTCATCTATTTTTAAGCATCTGTTATAATGCTCTATAGCTTTTGCATAATCGTCTCTAATTGCAAATGATACCCCTTGCATATTTAAAGCAGCTGCCATGTATTTTTTATTGCCTGTAGCTTCAGCCAAATTGTACTCCAGTCCAGCAAAATAAAACGCAGAGTCGGGTTGAGAAAACAAATATCCATTCCAAGCTATTTTATGGATTGCTTTTAACCTGTTGGTGTCGGCTTGTGTTTTATCGTTCCACACCCCCCATAGGGAGTCGAGGTTTACCCCTGAGGCCATGGTGAGACTTAGGCAGAGGGAGCATATGAGGGTTAGGCGTAGCATAGTCAAATATAAGCTTATTCTATTGCTTTACTAAAACAGATAAATAGAGAGTCCTTAATTTTTCTTAATGAAGAATTAACAATAAATCACCGCTGCTGTCGAAAGGACTCCTACGGAGAAAAATTGCGGGATTTTTTAGCAGAATTCTATATTGTGCGGAACATTATTACTTTTGAAACCCAATAATTCGAAAATAAGATGAAAAACACCGCCTTCTTTACTTTGCTCACTTTGCTCTTTGGAGCATGTAATAACGCTCCTGAAAACAACCAGGACAAAACAGGACCAATATCCATAAATTACCCCCAAACCAAAAAAGGAGACACCATAAGTAATTATTTTGGAACTGATGTAAAAGACCCCTACAGATGGCTAGAGGATGACTTAAGTGCAGAAACAGGCACCTGGGTAAAAGAACAAAACAAAGTAACTTTTGGGTATTTGGATCAAATTCCTTTTCGAGAGGACTTCAAAAACCGCTTGACCAAGTTGTGGAACTATGAAAAAATTGGAGCTCCGTTTAAAGAAGGTGAATACACCTATTTTTATAAAAATGATGGACTTCAAAACCAATATGTAGTTTACAGATATAAAACTGGTGCAAATCCTGACTCATCCCAGATTTTTTTAGATCCAAATAGTTTTTCTGAAGATGGCACCACTTCTTTAGGCGCACTGAGTTTTTCTGAAGATGGGAAAACTGCCGCCTATAGCATCTCTGAAGGGGGCAGTGACTGGCGTAAAGTGCTTGTCATAAATGCAGAAACAATAGAAATAATCGAAGACACTTTAGTAGACATCAAATTTAGTGGGCTTTCCTGGAAAGCTAATGATGGATTCTATTATTCCAGCTACGAAAAACCAAAAGGGAGTGAGCTGTCTGCAAAAACAGACCAGCATAGAGTATTTTATCATAAATTAGCCACTCAACAGTCGGAAGACGAGCTTATTTATGGAGGTTCACAAGAGGAGAAACATCGGTACATTTCTGCACACGTTACTGAAGACAATCGTTATCTACTTATCTCGGCAGCAGTTTCAACCTCTGGCAATAAATTATATATCAAAGATCTAATAAAAAAAGACAGCCCATTTGTTACTATCCTGGATCACACCAATAGTGATTCATATATTATTGAAAATTCAGGATCTAAGCTATATATCGTTACAAACCTGGATGCACCAAATAAAAAAATAGTTACTGTGGATGCATCAAAACCTACCCCAGAAAACTGGGTGGATTTCATTCCTGAAACGAAACATGTATTAAGTATCTCAACTGCGGGAGGGTATTTTTTTACCAATTACATGGTAGACGCAGTTTCCAAAGTGATGCAATATGATTATGATGGGAATAAAGTCCGTGATGTACAGCTCCCTGGCATCGGAAGTGCCGGTGGTTTTGGTGCAAAAAAAGAAGAAACAGATTTATACTTTTCCTTTTCCAATTACATAACTCCTGGCAATATATACAAGTACGCTATTGCGGAAGGAACCTCAACATTATATAGAAGTCCTAAAATAGATTTTGACCCTAGTGGCTTTGAGAGCACCCAGATTTTTTACTCATCAAAAGATGGCACAAAAGTACCAATGATAATCACCCATAAAAAAGGCATTAAATTAGATGGGGAAAACCCCACCATCTTATATGGTTATGGTGGATTTAATATAAGCCTTACACCCAGTTTTAGCATTGCCAATGCCGTATGGATGGAACAAGGGGGCATCTATGCAGTCCCAAATTTACGTGGCGGTGGTGAATACGGCAAAGCCTGGCACGATGCAGGCACCCAAATGAAAAAACAGAATGTATTTGATGACTTTATCGCTGCAGCAGAATACCTTATTGAAAACAAATATACCTCCAAGAATTATTTGGCAATCCGAGGCGGCTCTAATGGAGGCTTATTAGTTGGTGCTACAATGACACAACGTCCTGATTTAATGAAGGTTGCCCTTCCAGCAGTTGGGGTGCTGGATATGCTACGTTACCATACTTTCACTGCAGGGGCTGGCTGGGCTTATGATTATGGCACTGCAGAAGACAGCAAGGAAATGTTCGAATACCTTAAGGGCTATTCACCGGTTCACAATGTAAAACCAGATGTGGAATATCCTGCCACCCTTGTAACTACAGGAGATCATGACGACAGAGTCGTCCCTGCCCATAGCTTTAAATTTGCTGCACAGCTCCAGGATAAGCAAACAGGATCAAATCCGGTATTGATCCGTATTGAAACAGATGCAGGCCACGGAGCAGGCACGCCGGTAAGCAAAACCATTGACCAATATGCCGATATCTTTGGTTTTACACTTTACAATATGGGCTTTAGCACACTCCCAGGAGCAGAAGATCAAGAAAGCAAATAATTTATTTAAACTTTATTTTCCTCGCTGCAAAAAAGCACATTTTGAGTAATATAAGACCATGCTTAAACCGAGAAATATTGGTGGAACCATAGGTTCTTTCCTGATACCTGATAGGGAGTTCAGTAATCTTTAAATTGAGTTTATGGGCTCCGAAAATAAGATCAAAATCACCAAAGGGGTCAAAATCGCCAAAAAATGCTCTGTTAACTTTAATCATCTCATAATCAGCTCGCAGTAATACTTTTGTGCCACATAAAGTATCCTTAAACGATTGGTCAAGCAAAAATGTAAAAAGCATACTAAAAAACTTGTTACCCAGAACATTTAAAAAACGCATTGCTTGTTTCTCCATGGTATATACCAAACGAGACCCATTTATAAATTCTCCCCTACCTGTGGCCAATGTAAAGTAAAACTTGGGAAGGTCTTCAGGAGGCACTGTTAAGTCAGCATCTAAAATCATGAGTATGTCGCCTTCTGCCATATTATAACCTTTTCGTACAGCATTTCCCTTTCCCTTGCCATCCTGCTGTGCAATTTTTATACGGTATTGATCTTTGTATTTTACGGCTACCTCATTAATCTTTTCCCACGTGTCATCAGAGGACCCTCCCTCAACAAAGATAATTTCAGTCCACTTTCCCAGTTTGGGAATTCTCAATATAGCATCTTCTATATTGCCACTCTCATTCATTGCTGGGATTATTACTGATACAGAATACTTGTCTGATACTTCTTCAGGAGGATTGTTTTCGAGTGGTTTTGCAAAAGTGAACGTATTAAGAGACAGGTCTCTTATTATTGGAAGCTTTGCCAAGTATTTGTTGAACAAAAATGAAATAAGAGGTAAATTAAAAGGAAACAACATTCTCTTGGTCGTTTTATAAACATCAAATCCAGCTAATTCTAGAAGATTCTTTACATCTTTGGATGTTAGCCAATTCTGCGAAGGTGTTTTAAGCTTAATCCCCAAAAACTCAGTTAACTTTATCAGAGGTTCCCACAGATAATTATAATGAGAAACAATTATTTTGGTTTTAGGATGACACACTTTGCTGATCTCTGTAAAAACTCGCTGGATATCAGGCAGAACCCCAATGAGGTTAGACATTATTATTACATCAAATTTCTCCTCAAGCGTAATATTGGAAGCATCCATAACAAAAAACTCAGGTTCCTTGAACTGATCCCTGGCAATTTGAACCATCTGCTCAGAAAAGTCAACACCTACTTTTCTCTTTGCATGTAGGTCATTTAGCATTTCACCTGTTCCCGATCCCACCTCCAAAACAGAATGTTCCTGATGAATAAAATAAGAAACATAAGAGGTAATGTCATTCCAATAGTAAGACCTTCTCTTACGGTAATCCTTCCTTTTTGGTGCAATGCGCTCAAAGTGCTGCTTGAAAATTTCACTCCGGTCATTAATTTTCATTCTGATCTAATTCATTTGTTTAAAACCTTGGCAAATATAGATACGAAATAAGCTAAAGGAAAGTGATACAAGGTATTAATTTTAGTTTGCAACAGAATTTACTCCTTTACTTGGCTAATACCTTTTCACTTAAACATTAAAAGACTTATCAATATATTTGCTCAGGAAGAAATTTAATTTAATCTTGGTTATCCAACAATAGTGACCATTTAGGAATGGGTGTAAATAGCGCAGAGTTTATAATTTGCATAGTGAAGAACAGGAAATTTAAAAATATCATTAAAAGGAGTACCATAATCTTCACCTTGATCATAATTTCAAAACTGGTACTTGCACAAGAAACTATTGTAAGAGGCAAAATCACTGATGCAGAAACAAATGATGCATTACCCTTTGTCAATATCTATTTTACGGGCACTACAATTGGAGCCACCTCTGATTTTGATGGGTTCTTTACTCTTAGAACGACAAGCATAGTCGATTCGTTAAGTGTTTCATGTCTGGGCTATAACCAAAAGACCAAGGCTATAAAAAGAGGAGCAAAGCAAACTATCAACTTTCAACTGGGGACTTCTGTTCAAAATCTTAAGGAAATTATTATCGTTGCCGGAGAGAACCCTGCTTATAGGATCTTAAGAAAAGTCGAGCAATATAGAGATGTAAATAACACTGGCAACTTGTCGTCTTATCAGTTTGAAAATTTCACCAGAATTCAGATCAGCATTGACAATCTGTCTGATAAGTTTAAACAGAAAAAACTCTTTAAGCCTATCGCAAACATGTTTGATAGCCTACAGGTAGTGGCTGGTAAAGACGGCAAAGCAATCCTGCCCATTTTTGTCTCTGAAACCTTTTCCAATTACTTTTATAGAAAAAACCCTGATGCTCAAAAGGAAGACATTTTGGCTTCTAAGATTACAGGAGTTGGAGTAGAAGACCACATCTGGATCAACCAATTAATGGGCAGCTCCTTCCAGGTTTTTAATTTTTATGAGAACTGGATTCCCATTCTTGGTAAAAATTTCATTTCACCTATTGCGAAAACAGGCAAGGCATATTACAAATATTATCTGGTTGACAGTATTGAAATAAAAGGAAAAAAATGTTATGAACTAGTAGTGGTGCCAAAACGGCCTTTAGACCTTGCATTTGGAGGAACAATATGGATTGAAGACTCCAGCTTTGCTATAAAGCAGCTTGATTTAGAAATAAAAAAAGAAGCCAATTTAAACTGGATTGAAAGAGTAAAAGTGCAACAGGAATTTGAGCAAACTAAAGCAGGGCCATGGCTGCCTACTAAAACCAGGGCGTTAATTGACCTGATGGAAGTTGCTAATCAACCTGGATTCATTTCTAAATATTATTCGTCTTCTAAAGATATTGTGGTTAATGCTCCAAAATCATCTTCATTTTATAAGGAAGGAATTTCCGTATTGGAAGATGCCTATAACAAAGATGATCAATATTGGAAGGAACATCGCCATGACACCCTTACATCAACAGAGCTGGAAGTATTCGGGATGATTGACTCTATAAAGAATTTGCCAACGATTCGCACTCTGGTTGACATTGTTGAACTTGTTGTTTACGGATATCAACCCGTTGGCAAAGTTGATATTGGTCCGTATATTTTCTTATATAAATACAACGAGGTTGAAGGCCATCGTTTTCGCCTTGGATTTACAACCAATGAAACATTCAGCCATAATTTAATTTTAAAAGGATACCTGGCATATGGCACCAAAGATTTGCGCTATAAATACAATATGGAAGCCGAGTATATTTTTAGCCGTAAGCCCTGGACCCGCGCAGGCATCCAACACCGTGATGATATAGATCAAATTTCAGTGACAGATGATTTCTTCTCCAGAAAAGGCTTATTTGAATTCACTGCTGGATTTACCAATTTTGATAGGCTAAACAACTCATTGGAATATAGGTTGTGGGGTGAAAGAATGCTATTTGACGGATTCAATCAAACTATCATGTTCCATCATAGGAAATTCACCCCCTATTTCCCATTTGGATATTATCCGGATAAGGCTATTACTTCCTTAGTTAAATCAGAGTTTGTAACAAGTTCAATTACGCTAGAATCGAGATTCTCAACTAGAGAAAGATATGTTTATACCCACTTGAATAGAATAATCATCTCCTCCTTACACAGACCACCACCTGTATATACTCTGAAATTAACTGCTGGTATAAAAGGGCTATTCAATAGTGATTTTGCTTATGAAAAAGCAGCCTTCAATATATCACAAACGATCCCTGTTGGAACATTTGGAAAGTCAAACTATTCCATTACCGCTGGAAAAGTATTTAACATCCTGCCATATCCACTTTTACAAGTTCATAAAGGAAATGAAACTATTGTTTCAAATCCTGAAAGTTTTTATTTGATGAACTTTTTTGAATTTGTTAGTGATCAATGGATTTCATTATTCTACGAACATCACTTTGAAGGGCTGTTCACCAATAGAATACCCCTTTTGAAAAAGTTAAAGGTCAGAACATTAGTTATGGGCAATATGGTATATGGCACACTTGAAAAAGAAAACAATAAACAAATTGATGGGTCTGGAAATCCAATCACTGATCCTGAAACCAATATATCAGAAACCTTTAGCACTCTGGAATCAATGCCTTATGTTGAAACTGGTGTAGGCCTCGAAAACATTTTGAATTTTATCCGGCTTGATGCCGTTTGGAGGCTAACCTATATCAACGAACAATATCGGACTATCTATCCAAAGCCTATCCATGAATTTGGCTTAAAAATCTCATTTCAATTTACTTTTTAATTTTAATTTTCCGGAATCTGTCAGTAAGGACAGTCAGGTTTTATCAATATATGGCAAATCATTCTTTTATGTTCCTTTGCAAAACCAATATTTTAATAACTTTGCACTAAAGTAAAGCAGCGGAAATCTATATTTCGCAAAAAGTATGAGTGATCAGATAAAACACGAGTGTGGAATCGCCTTAGTACGCTTGCTCAAACCTCTGGATTTTTACCAAAAAAAATACGGATCGCCATTTTATGGGCTCGATAAATTGTACCTCCTTATGGAGAAACAACATAATCGTGGGCAAGATGGTGCTGGCGTTACAAACATTAAGCTAAACATAGCTCCTGGAAAAAGATACATAAGCAGATATCGCTCTACAGCCTCTAACCCTTTACAGGATATTTTCTCTAGAATTAATAGCCGTTTTGAAGAGGCTGCTAAAGAAAATCCGAAAAAGTCACAAGACACAAAATGGCTAAAAGAGCATGTGGCATTCACTGGTGAGTTGAATTTGGGCCACCTTCGCTATGGAACTTATGGCAAAAATAGTATTGAGTATTGTCATCCTTTTTTAAGGCAAAATAATTGGATGACAAGAAACCTGGTTTTGGCTGGCAACTTTAATCTCACCAATGTTGATGAACTTTTTGATCAGCTACTTGAAATAGGCCAACACCCAAAGGAGAAATCTGATACGATAACAATAATTGAAAAGATAGGTCATTTTTTAGATGAAGAAAATGACAGGTTATTTAAGGCTTATAAAAAGCAGAATATTCCCAGCAATGAAATTGCAAGCCACATCGCAGAAAATATTGATATTCAAAGAATTCTGACTGATTCATGCAAAAAATGGGATGGAGGGTATGTAATTGCTGGCATGATTGGGCATGGAGATGCGTTTATTTTAAGAGATCCCTCAGGTATACGACCCGCATATTATTATCATGATGATGAGGTTGCAGTTGTAACCTCTGAACGCCCTCCAATCCAAACAGCATTTAATGTGAAGGATAATTCAATCAAAGAAATCACGCCAGGACACGCGTTAATAATTAAAAGAAATGGTGAAATCTATGAGAATAAGGTGATGGAGCCCCTTGAAAAGAAACCCTGCTCCTTTGAACGAATTTATTTCTCAAGAGGAACAGATTTAGATATTTATAAAGAGCGTAAGCAATTAGGAAGGTTAGTATGTGACAAGATCCTTGAAGCAATTGATTATGATGTAAAAAACTCCGTTTTTTCTTTTATCCCGAATACAGCAGAAACTGCCTTTTATGGAATGGTTAAAGGGATAGAAGCATATCTTAATGTGGTTAAGAAAGCCAAAATAAAAAAACTAGGAGCAAACCCTGACCCTGACAAACTAGACAAAATCTTATCTATCCAACCAACTGTAGAAAAGATAGCCATTAAGGATGCAAAATTAAGAACGTTTATTACCAATGACCAACAAAGAAACGACCTGGTTAGCCATGTTTACGATATCACCTATGGGACCGTTCGTCCTGGTTTGGATAATTTAATAGTTATTGATGATTCTATTGTGCGAGGAACGACTCTGGAAAAAAGCATCTTAGGAATTTTGGACCGACTCCAACCAAAAAAGATTGTAATAGTTTCTTCTGCTCCACAAATAAGGTATCCGGATTGTTATGGTATTGATATGGCAAAGCTTGGGGATTTCATTGCTTTTAGGGCAGCAATTGCCTTGCTTAAAGAAACTATGCAGGAAAACATCATTGATGATGTATATGAAAAATGTAAAGCCCAGGAAGTATTACCCAAAGAGGATATTGTAAATTATGTAAAAGAAGTTTACAGCCCCTTTACCGCTGAACAAGTGTCTGATAAGATAACGGAATTACTGAAGCCTAAAAACATGAATACTGATGTGAAGATCATTTATCAGTCTCTCGAAGGCCTTCATAAGGCCTGCCCAAATCACACGGGTGATTGGTACTTTTCAGGCGACTACCCTACTCCAGGTGGCAACAAAGTAGTTAACAAAGCCTTTATCAATTACGTGGAAGGAAAAAATGTTCGTGCATATTGACAAAACCAATGAAAAAATTCAATTACAAAAGCTCATTTACCTATCCTTTATTCTTATTTACCCTTATACTTCTAATACCCAATTTAAGCAAGGGACAGACCGCAAAGGAGATCATTGAAAAAGCAGATGCAAAAATGAGGGGTGCTTCATCTTATTCTGAAATCACCATTACCACGGTACGTCCCAAGTGGCAGAAAAAAATGACCTTGAAAACCTGGACTCAGGGATCTGATTATTCCGTTTCTCTTGTTATGTCTCCTGCAAAAGAAAAGGGTTCTGTTTTCCTGAAAAGAAAAAATGAGGTATGGAACTACCTGCCATCTTTGGAACGAACCATAAAGCTGCCACCCTCCATGATGATGCAAAGCTGGATGGGCACCGACCTTACCAACGACGATCTGATTAAACAATCATCTACTGTGGTGGATTACACCCACAAGCTACTCGGGTCTGAAGCCATTCAAGGATTGGATTGCTGGAAGCTGGAGCTGATTCCTAAAGAGGAAGCCACTGTGGTATGGGGCAAGATAATTACATGGATAGATAAGGCGGATTACATGCAAATGAAGATGGAGTTCTACGACGAGGACGATGAGCTGGTCAATCTCATGTCTGGGTCAAACGTAAAAACCTTTGGCAACAAAAATCTACCTTCTATCATGGAGTTCAAACCCATGGACAACGAAGGGCACAAAACGATCATAGAATACCTGGTATGGAAATTCGATGTAGATATTTCCGATAACTATTTTACTACGCAATACGTGTCTCGCTTAAAATAACCACCGATGCTACTCAAGCTTGCATGGCGCAACATTTGGAGAAACCGAAAAAGAAGCCTGATCACTATTTTGGCTATTTTTATAGCGGTATTTCTTGCCATTGTCATGCGTTCACTACAGCTGGGCATGTACGACAACATGATCGGAAACGTAGTAAGCTCCTTTTCGGGATACGTACAGGTACATAGTGCTGGGTATTGGGACGAAAAGGTAGTTGACAACTCCTTTGTATTGGACCAGGAATTGGTGGAAAAGGTAAGTGCCGTTGAGGGAGTAAAGAACACCCTCCAACGAATTCAAAGCGGATCACTGGCTTCCAACGAAGACCTGTCTAAGTTTGTTTTTATTACAGGCATAGAACCCGAAAATGAAAAGTTGCTTACCAACTGGGAAAAAAGACTGATTGAGGGAGAGCTGCTTACAAACGAAAGCAAGACCATCAACATTGGTAAGGGAATTGCCAAGTATTTCAGCTTGAAGATCGGCGACACACTGGTATTTATCGGACAGGGATACCACGGGATGCAGGCGGTGGGAGCCTATCCGATCAGCGGCATCTTAGACATGAAAAATCCGACGCTAAACAACATAAGCGTTTTCATGACGCTGCCGATGTCTCAGGAATTTCTTTCTGCTGAAAACAACATAACCCATCTGATAATTGACAAGAAAAAATACGGAGACGAAAGAGCCATCGCCGAAGGTCTGTCCGCCGCATTGGACGAGAATTACGAAGTCATGACCTGGCAGGAAATGATGCCAGAGCTAGAGCAAACCATTCAGGCTGATAGTGCGGGAGGGCTGATTATGGTATTTATCCTTTACATGATCATCACCTTTGGAATTTTCGGTACGGTGCTGATGATGACCCAGGAAAGGCAATACGAATTCGGTGTGATGGTATCCATTGGCATGAAAAAGCTAAAGCTGATTATTACCATGGTATACGAGACCGTCTTTTTGACCAGTATCGGCGTACTTGCCGGAGTGCTCATATCAAGGCCGCTTGTTCTTTACTTTCATTACAATCCGATGAAGTTTCCAGAAGAGCAGGCAAGGGTTATGGAAGAGTTTGGCTTTGAAGCAATCATACCCTGGATGAGCTCCTACGATATTCCCCTTACGCATGGATTAATTATTTTTTGCATCTCTGTTGTGATAAGCCTTTACCCAGCAATAAACATTCTGTATTTGAATCCCATTAAAGCCATGAAAAGATAATGAAGACCCTGATCAAAATAGCATGGCGAAACGTGTGGCGGAACAAGCTGAGAAGCCTGACCGTCATCACCTCCATAGTATTGGGATTGTGGGCAGGATTTTTTACCATGGCATTGACCCTTGGGTTGAACGAACAGCGAATGGACAGTGCAGTTAAATCCTACCTTTCACATGTACAGGTCCATCATCCTTCATTTTTGGAGAACTACAACATCAAGGACGTCCTTAACGAATCCGAGGATATTTTTTCATCGCTTAAAGAAAATCCTCTTGTAAAAGCAGCAGCACAAAGAACTATTATAGCCGGCATGGGATCCACTGCTCATGGTTCTCTGGGCATTCAGGTATTAGGAATTGATCCTGAAGAAGAAAAAAACCTGACTGCTATCTCGGCCAGTCTTGTAAAAGGCACCTATTTTTCTGAAATAAAATCCAAGCCGGCTATTATTGGACAGGCACTTGCAGACAAACTGAAGCTGGACGTAAAAAAGAAGCTCTACATCACTTTCGTAGACAAGGACGGTAACCAGCAAAAGATCAAGCTTAAAGTAGAAGGCATCTACAAAACAGCCAGCTCTATATTTGACGGAGCAAACATCTACATGAAACGGGAGGATCTGAACAAGATTTTAGGTTCAGAGGTTGCCCATGAGATTGCCATAATCTGCCATTCCATAGATCAGGCAGACGTATTGAAGGCAGAGCTGTTGGAAAAATTCAAAAAGGACAAGGTGGAAACCTGGAGTGAAATTGCTCCCGAGCTGGGTTATGCAGATGAAATGATGAGCCTATTCATCTATATTTTCATGGGCATTATTTTGCTGGCCCTTTCTTTTGGAATTATCAACACCATGCTCATGGCTGTGCTGGAACGCAAAAGGGAGCTGGGCATGCTCATGTCTGTAGGCATGAACAAATCCAGGGTATTTCTGATGATAATGTTCGAGACCATTTTTATTTCCGCAATTGCTACACCCATTGGAATTGCCCTGTCCTACTGGATCATTGTTTATTTCGGGGAGCACGGCATCGACCTTTCGATTGTTGGAAAGGGATTGGAAAATTTTGGGGTGGGACATCGTGTATATACCTATCTACCGGTAAGTCTTTATTTTAACATCTCTTTAATGACATTAATCATAACCTTTATTTCTTCTTTGTTTCCGGCAAGAAGGGCTTTAAAGCTCGAACCTGCAGAAGCAGTAAGAGCATTATAACAAATGAACCATGAATGTAATTGAGACAAAACAGCTTTTCAAGATTTACGAGCAGGGAGATATCGAGGTCAAGGCCCTCAACGATGTGTCGATAGATTTTGCACAAGGAGAGTTTACCGCCATTGTTGGCCCTTCTGGATCTGGCAAAACCACCTTTTTGAACGCCATCGGAGGATTGGATAGCCCTACTTCTGGAAGGGTAGTGATCAACAATACGGACATTACCGAGCTGGGCTCCAACGAGCTCATCGACTTCCGCTTGCAAAACATCGGCTTTGTGTTTCAGGCATACAATCTTATTCCCGTTTTAACTGCAAAAGAAAATGTAGAGTTCATCATGCTGATGCAGGGTGCTTCAGAGGAAGAGCGCAGCAACAGATCTCATGAGCTTCTCAATGCAGTTGGATTGGAAGACAAAATAACAAGAAGACCCGGACAGCTTTCAGGTGGACAACAGCAAAGGGTAGCAGTGGCAAGGGCGCTGGCTTCTAAGCCACAGTTTGTGCTTGCTGATGAACCCACTGCCAACCTGGATTCCACGTCAACCGCCAATTTGCTGGACATCATGTATCGGCTGAACCAGGAAGAAAATATGACCTTTATCTTTTCCACACACGATCAGCGCGTGATAGACCGTGCCAAAAGGATCATTACTTTGGAAGACGGAAAAGTACTAACCGACGTAACGATATAAGGATGCGAAGCCTATTGTGTAAAAGCACTTTCCTGATCATTGCAACAGCACTACTGGCCCCTACTGCACTTTCTCAAGATAAAAAAACGATTAAAGATTACGTTGAAGTGGGCGGATACGTACGGCACATGAACTCCCTTTCATTTATAGATCTGGACGACATTTTAACAGACAACCTGGTACACAACCGCATCAACCTAAAGGCTTACCTTACAGACGACTTTTCTCTTGTAGGAGGAATAAGAAACAGGATTTTTTACGGGCAGGGCACCAGCCTGAATCCAGCTTTTGGAGACATCATCGATTGGGACAACGGGATGGTGGACATGTCTTTTGTTTTGGTGGACCAGAATGCCATGGTGATCCATTCTATGGTGGATCGTGCCTACCTGAAATACACTTCCGATAAGCTGGACATTCGTTTGGGAAGGCAGCGCATCAACTGGGGAATGAACCTTGCATGGAACCCCAACGACCTTTTCAACACCTATACCCTGATAGACTTTGACTATCAGGAGCGTGCAGGTGCCGATGCCGCACGTGTACAGTATTTTTTCAATGGACAAACCAGTATCGATGTGGCCTGCCAATACGGAGATAATCTAGATGAATCCATCATTGCGGGGATGTTTAAATTCAACAGGTGGGAATACGATTTCCAGGTACTTGGGGGCAGCTACTATACGGATATTGCAGCAGGTGTAGGCTGGGCGGGCAACCTAAAAAATATGGGGTTAAAAGGAGAAGCCACTTATTTTCATCCTAAAGAAAATTATTCCGACACCTCTGGTGTACTTAGCAGTTCTGTTACTTTGGATTATTCTTTGAAAAACGGATTGTACCTAAATGCATCAGTACTTTATAATAGTGGGGGCAGTAATAATGCTACATCAGGCATGAATCCTTTTCAGTCATTCATGGGCACTTTATCAGCAAAGAACCTCATGCCTTCTATGCTTACCTATTTCCTACAGGGCAGCGGTGCCTTTACACCGGCATTGACAGGGTCTCTTGCACTGTTTTACATGGATGGCTTCAAGACCTATTTTTACATGCCCTCTATCTCCTACAGCATTCAGGAAAACTGGGAGCTCATGCTGCTGGGGCAGGTTGCCATGGGCGATGACGGGCTGGGCATTGAGGCCATTGGCCACAGTGTCTTTTTGCGTCTGATGTTCAGCTACTAAAACCTAACCCCCATCACCAGGATATCATCCACCTGCTCGGTATCTCCTTTCCACTCGGCACACGATACTTATGCCATCTATTGCTTATTTAGCAGGCTAAGTGGCTTAAGGTTTCCTGTCCTCATAGATCTTCCCTGTAACCATTTCCATAAATCTTTTTGGCGTAAGCCCAATACCGCCCCTTGCCAGCTTATTAATGATCCCTGGAACAATCTCCGCTTTCTTTCTGAGCATCCCATTGATTCCGATTTTCGCAACTTGCTCTGCTGTCATATTAAAAGGTCCAGCCATTTCGCCAAGTGACTGCATCCCCGCTCTTTGCAGAAATTCAGATTCTGTAGCTCCTGGACATAAGCAACATACCACAACTCCACTCTCTTTCATCTCAACCCTCAGGCTTCTTGAAAAGGAAAGCACAAATGCTTTGGTGGCAGCATAAATACTAAAAGAAGGAATTGCCACATAAGAAGCAACACTTGCCACATTAAGAATGTAGGAGGGCTTAGATTGAGTCAAAATGGGAAGAAACCTGTGAGTAAGCGAAACCAGAGAAGACATATTGAGATTCATCATCTCAAGCTGTTCATCAAGAGACAAGTCACAGAACTTACCCCATAATCCAAAACCAGCATTATTGATTAGCATATTTACTTTTAAGCCCTTTGTCTCACACAAATTCACAAGGCCATTAACAACCTCCTCCTTAGTAAGATCCCCTGCGTAGAAATGCACTTCCACACCAAACTTAGTTCTTATCTCTTCCGCTAATCCAAGAAGCAGTGGCTCCGACCTTGCAGTTAGGATCAAGTGATGATTTCTGGAGGCAAGCTCATAAGCAAAGGCCTTACCTATTCCTTTGCTCGCTCCCGTAACTAATGTATAGTCCATAGTAGATATTTGTGTAGGGAAATTACTCATTTTTTATTATAAATAAACTTAGTTTCAATATATAGATAGTTGCATTTGCAAC
>JYMV01031917.1_pt1 | contig 15770 bp, 10 predicted proteins | sample 338911 | NCBI WGS metagenome assembly JYMV01 (sample SAMN03354496, study PRJNA234377) | hydrothermal vent metagenome | biome: Deep sea; feature: Hydrothermal plumes at the Eastern Lau Spreading Center, Western Pacific Ocean; material: Seawater | place: Tonga | collected 2009 | depth 2000 m m
GCGGCAGCCCAGTCAAATCGAAAGTCAGCCGACGGATCAGCGTCCGCTTATCCGCTTCGGAAGAAGCCGGGATGCCTTCAGCCTCCAGCCGCGACAGGATAAAACGGTCTATGCCGTTTCGCACCCAGGCCTGATTTTGGACAGTTGGTGGATCCATCCGTTTGGGAGGGGAAAAGGACCAGTGCTCCTGCCAGTCTGCGCCGGTTTCAATCCAACGCTTCAACAATTCAATCTGCTTGGGGTTCAATGAACGTTCTGAGTGTAAAGGAGGCATTCGGTCTTTGGGATCTTCAGCGGTGATCCGCTGATAAAGCGCACTGTCCAGAAGTTTACCGGGAACAACAGCAAAGTAACCACCTCGATCAGCAAAAGCACTCTCTTTGATATCCAGTCGCAGGTCAGCTTTGCGCTTCTTTTTGTCGGGACCGTGACAAGCGTAGCATTTGTCTGACAGAATCGGCCGGATATCATCATTGAAACTAACCCGATGAGTTTCACCGATGGCAAAATCGGTTTCGAATGATAGTCCTATAAACAGCACTAGGAAAATAATCAGCACAAACTGGGAGGTCTTTTTTGGTAAAAGGCAGATTATACTTTTGAATTTTTTAGCTTTCAACATATGGCTATACCTTAAGTTTTCCATTTTTTATCCGAAAGATCACCAATCTTGAACGGATCCGTCTTCTCGACGCAGATGAGGTGGTTCCCCTGGTGTGTGGGGATGTGCCAAAGCCGCCTCTTCATTTAGATCTATCCCTAGCCCCGGAGTATCTACTGAAAGAAGATACCCATCTTCCGTTTGCAGATTGTGTTGGATCACATCGTTCATCCAACCGGAGGAAGGTGCATACTCTTGTACGGCGCAATTGGGAATCGACATATTGAGATGCAACATAGCCGCTGTGCTGACTGGGCTGGAAGTGTAATGGCAGGCGAGCTCTTGGTAATGGACTTCAGCCATTACTGCCAATTTCTTGCCTTCAGTGATGCCGCCAGTGTGGCAGATATCCACGCGCAGATAGTCAATAAGCTCCTGTTCGATCAGTTCGCGGTAGGCCCACTTGTGATGGAGTTGTTCACCTGTGCCAATTGGCACGGTAGTTTGTGCTCGCAACATAGCAAAGGACGCTGGATTCTCGGAACGGATCGGATCTTCAACAAAAAACGGCCGCAAGTTTTCAATACCTTTACAGAGTTCAACCGCACGGATTGGTGTCAAGCGGGTGTGAACTTCAAAGATGATTTCAACCTCGTCGCCAACGGCTTCACGCAGGGCAGTGAAATGTTCAATTCCGCGTAACACCGCCAACTTTGGGTTGAAACCATCAGTTAATGTGTTAATGGGCGAGATGCGTAGAACACGCCAACCGTCTTCCAGCAGTTTTTGTGCGTTTTCGATGAGATCAGCTGATGTTTGGCCTCCAACGTGACGATAGACCAAAACCTTTTGGCGCGTCGCTCCACCCAATAGACGGTAAGTCGGTACACCCAAGCTTTTGCCAGCCAAATCCCAAAGTGCAATATCGATTCCTGCCAACGCGGATTGAAGGACAGGTCCACCACGCCAAAACGTACCACGAAAAACGTCTTGCCAGATATGTTCAATTCGGGTTGGATCCTGACCGATCAGCAGAGGTTTAATATGTCCTAAAGCTTCAACAACTGCCAGTGACCGTCCACTTAGTGAAGCTTCACCAACGCCGTATATTCCTTTGTCAGTTTCGATTTTGACGTAGATGAACTGATGAACCGGAAAAACTTTAATTTCTTTGATTTTCATAATCCCCCCTAAATCCTAGGCTGCCAACGGGGTATTAAACCCAGCATTTCAAATTGGAACATATAATAGTTTCTCACCAATTACCTATCAAATTTCTGATATGTCATTAGGCATATGTAACCTAATTCTGGGTTTCTTCATCTCACTACGTCAATTTCGACAGCCATTCCCTGCTTCAAATTGTTTGTTTTAGAAATCTGACCTTGATTTATGGCCAACTTCAACAAATCAGTATCATTATCGAAGCGTGCCAAGTAATCTCCAACAGGCACATCTCCATAATCTTTGACCATTTTGCACGTTAGGCTTTCTTGGCTTTCATCAAAACGTACACTCAATGAGTCGCCTAGTTTTAAGTGGGCTTTGGCTTGTTCCGAACTTTTTCTGTCTAGAACGGCATTTCCATATTCGTCTATGGACCCAATTTGTCCAACAATCTTAATTTTATATTTTGTTGTCTTTACAGCACAACCGCATAAAATTGAGATGGAAAGTGAAAAGATAATATATTTCAATATCGGTTTCATAACCTATTCCTTATATTATATTTGTTTACATCTTCGAGTTTTTCGTTGGTGCGGTTTTTTATGCGGTATTTTAGCCTATTGCGACAGATTGGGAACAGGCTCACCTATATATACATGTACGGGTACGGCGCGTATGCATAAATTACATATCCAAGTGGCTATCTGAAATCTGTCTGCCATGTTTTCAGTCTAACCTACTTGATTCTACTTTAATGCTTTACCATCTTTAATTCCACAACCGGCAAACAGTGTTTCCTGCACATCCAAATCGTGAGACAGTGCATAGTCAGGTGCTTTTTTGCCGCCAATGCAGGCAACCAGTTCACGCAACAGGGTTGAAGAATTTTCCGAAGAAGGAATCTCTAGATCATGCCAACCCGCAGAATATCCCTCCGCTTCCAATTCCAAGCAAAGACTCAGATTGTTTGAACCGATTGGCGTATGTATGGCTGTTCCTTGCGTTCCGTAGACTTCGATCCGTCGTGTTTTTCCGCTTTCAATATGCATGGCAGCTGTATCGATAGTTCCCAAACCATTTTCGAACTCATGCACTACAACAGCATTATCTATATGCCGCTGATCACCATAATGCTTACCTAACATTGGATGTACATGCTTGGGTCTTCCCATCAAGATAACCATTAAATCCACCAGATGACCACCCATTTCGTAATAAACTGCTCCATGATAATATCCGATTTCCTCGCCTATTTGCTTATGCCAACCTTTTGGTTTGGGGATATGACCGCGGTAGTAAAAAATGTCGCCTAGCGTACCAGCTTTAACTAACCTGATCATTTCATGGATTGCTGGATTATAACGCCACATGTACGCCATTTGCAGACATAAGTCTTTTTCCAAGGAAAGGGCTTGCACCCGTTTTAGGTGGTCTAGGTCAACACCTGCTGGTTTCTCTAACAAAACGTGTTTCCCTGCCTTTAGGGCCTGCTCAGCGTAGTCGAGGTTTTCAAATATACGGCCTTCCACCACTACAGCATCGATATCGCTGTCCAACACAGCTTCAATTGAAGGGAAAACGTGAGCATCCCACTGTTCCCGTCTTTCGGCCACAACAACCGGATCGTTGTCATAAATCCCGACCAGTTCAAACTCACTGGGATTAGCAGTTGACTCACGCACATGCATACCTGTGTGACTATGCCAACAACCTAGAAAAGCAAATTTAAATGCCATAATTATCTCCTTCCTGATCTTATGTCATATATCGTAACACAAATTTGTTCTATAGTTTTCTCTAATTAAATTGTCTCAACCACAACTACAATTCGCCTTCTATGGTCAATGATTTGGAATTAAAAGAAACTTTTCCAGATTAATCTTGCTGAAAAAACTAAAATGGAACAAACGAGGATAACCCTAATGGTTTTGTCTCCCTTAGCCACTGCCCAGTGACTACCAATTGATACGCCTATTGAATTGCCTCCAGCCAACGCTAAGCCAAGCCCCCAATCGACATGCCCCTTCATGACGAAAATCGACAGGGCCATCAGAGTAGCAAAAAACACCACAAACATCTTAAGTGCGTTTGTTCTCACCAGACTAAACCCGTTCACAGTTGTTATTGTCACAATGATCATAAACCCTACACCTGCTTGAATAAAACCTATGTAAATGCCTAGAAAAAAGAAAATTAAAGCGGCAAGGGCTTTTCTAGATGAACTAAGATTTTCTTTAGAACTCTGCAACTTTTTGAACGGATTAAGAATGGTAATAGCTAAAACAACAATCATGATACCTACTAAGATACGATTGAAAATGATACTGCTTTTGTCTATCGTTCCGAGTTGAATAACCAATAGTGTTCCGATCATAACCCCGCACACAGCGGGAACAGAAATTAAAATACCGTATCTGAAATCGGAAATACCTTTCCTCCGAAAACTCGCAATGCCAAAAGCATTCTGAATGGCAAGTGCCACACGATTTGTTCCATTGGCAACTGTTGGACCGTCCAGACCAAGAAAGATAAGAACAGGAAGTGTTAACAGAGATCCTCCCGCAGCCATTGAGCTGATAAAACCAGAGCAAATTCCCGTTGTCACAAGGATAGCATGTTTAAATATGGATTGATTCAGGAGTTCCATAATACATTCCCGCAGAATTGCTTCAGCTTATTTGGAGCTTCCCTCGGTGGCTTTCAGGATTTCCTTTGCTTCCTCAATAATCCGTTTCTTGACCCAGGCTTCGGCCTGCTGACGCATTTGATGAAGCTGATGGTTGTGTGCATTTTTGGCATCCAGACCTGCTGCATCGAAAGGGGCTTCGGGCCAGTCCCAATCATCTGTTCGAAAAGAGGGAATAGGGATAATGCGCTCATGATGTTGGCTGTTGACTGCGTTGCCGATTGGGTTACGCGCCCAAGCGTAGCGAACAGCCTTCGGTTTAAGAACCATCGGACTCCAAATCTTCAGCTTTTGTTCGTCATTACGATCGCGACCGTGCTCGTCTTGACCAACAACAACAAATTCAGCCTTAGCTGGATAGAAATGCTGATCCTCACCAGCAATGGCAAAACCTTCAAAAGGCCGTCCGTCATGAACTCGAACCGCTCGATCGAAAATTAGTATTAAATGATTGCCTCTGTTCTCTAATTCCTTACAGATGCCAGGTTGCCAACCCAACTGGGTTTGGCCGTATTGGGTGTGCAAAGCCCAACGAGCTATTCGCTCTCCCAATTCGACCTTCTTATGTGGATGGTACCAAGGCACCTGTTGGTCGTAGGCTGAGGCGAAACCTACATTTTCTAGTTCCTGCCAAGCTTTGTACTGCCCTTCGCGAATAAAGGGGCCAGCGTCAATCATGCTAATCTCAAAATTTTGATATATTTGTGGGTTTCCACCAGCTGTGAGCGAGATAATTCCGAACGGCATAGCCTCATTTTGAAAGGCACGTCGCCAATCCTGGATCATGGCCTTAAAAACACGAGCGTATAGTTTGGGGCGAGCATCTCCGAGTGCGTTATTGTAGCCTTGATTGAAAATAGCTCCCCTCAGATTGAAGTCGGCATAAGGAACAATCATACCGTTGAAGGAAGCTCCGGGATTATTTCTGTCGCTTGCAGGGTCTTGGTCTGGCTCAGTCGGCTTTGGATTCGGCGATTTCCCCTCCTTTTTACGGCGTTCAGTATCTTTCTTCCAGTGATCGATGCGTTCCTGAAGGCTAGCTTCTGTGTCGTAGTCTTCAATCTTAGCATCCCATTCGGCAAGCAAGGGGTGGGCTCCGTCTACGGTTTTCAGCATGTCACGTGAAGTCCAAGCTTCCACTGTGGTTCCACCCCAGGCGGTATCGATCAAGCCAATGGGAATACCTGAAACAAGGTGGAGACGGCGACCGAAGATATAACCGATGGCCGAAAACCGATGAACGGTTTCTGGCGTGCAACAGAACCATCCTCCTTTCTGTTCGTATTGGCCTGTCCAGGAATTGTATTCGTTGATTCGTGCAAAGTTCGAGAGCGGTTGAGGAGAAGCCACCTGGGGAATGGTCATCAATCGAATATTTGGATGATTGGCCGAAGCAACCTCCATGTCACCATGGTAAACATTTTCGAGTTCGTCCTCCATATTGCTCTGTCCACCAAGTATCCAGACATCGCCAATAATCACGTCCTGATATTCGATAGTTTCTGAATTGGAAGTAACCGATAAGGTCGTACCTTCGGCGTTGGCAGGCAGTGCCTCGAGTTCGAGCGACCATGTGCCGTGTTGGTCGGCCTTGGTGATGCCATTCAATTCTGCTAAACGGACTTGAACGGTGGCTTCTGGCTCAGCCGATCCCCACATGCGAATTGGCTTATCTCTCTGAATAACCATGTGATCACCAAAGATATGGGGGATTTGCAGTTTCTCGCACGTGTTCTGTGAAACAACAGAGAAGAACGGGAAAAGAAGAAGATAAAGAGAGTTTTCTAGCATAATTGTTCTTAGTTAGCGTTCATTAATAAAATTGATAATAATTAGCAAATGTATTTGCTAATTATTCATATAACTGGTGTACTTCTCGCCCTTACCTGATTTTACCTGCCACTTTTTCAAAAGCTTCTAGGTTTAGAATTCGTGTCTTGTTGAGTTCAAAGTGAGGATGAGAGAGGCCTCCCGAGTGTTAAGGAATGGCTAATGAAATTGGAGCCTAGGCCAGTTGAACACATTTTAGCTAGATTTAATTTTTCGTTCTGACAATGGAGTCCATCTTCGTCCACCACCGCTAACTTGAGCTCGGTCCCACCGTTGGCGCAAAGCCGCAAAATCAGCTGGGTCTGTTGTTTCTCGTTCTGGATGCTGTGTGTCCCGAATTACGAAATAGGCTTCACCCGGGTGGCAAGCCATTGTCACTGGATCTCGATCGGATGTGTAATCTTGAGGTATTTCGTCGATGTTGCTTGGCACTTCAAAATCTTGGTACCGTAAATCAATGCTCCAGCGAACAATATTAGTCGTATTCTCAAAGGAAGCATGTGGCGTCATGCTTGTCATCAGTAGTACAGAACCTGCCGACATCTCCACTGGAATTGCTCCAGTTGGCAAATCCTCTGGTGCAACTTCCAGAAAACCCGCATGTCCCCCTGTATAGTGCCGAATGATTCCCGACTGGTGTGACTTGGGGATTACCCACAAACATCCATTTTCTAAGGTTACATCCACTAAAGGAATCCAGCAAGTAATCATTACATAGTCGTAACAATGCGACATCGAATAACCTGAGTCTTGGTGCCATGGAACTTCTCCTCCCAGATAGCCTGGGACTTTAGGTCGCACACGGTAAATCGAAGTAGCGACAATGTCAGGACCTATCAAATCTGCCACACAGTCGACAAGCGGTGGATGACGCAAGGCCTTTAACATGCCAGCACCGTGAAAACGGCCTGACCAAATCGACATTAACACCTGGTGTCCGGCATCTGGGTTGTGTCGATAGAGTCTGGCTAGGCGTGTTTTAAAGGAAGCTTCTGCGAAGTCTCGATCCAGTTGTTTCTCAGCGATCAGTTGATCACACTTATCTTGAACTGTTTCTGTTAATCCTTGACGAAGCGGCTGCAAATCGGTATTGGTATAAACGCCTTCCTTGACCAAATAGCCCTGCTTTTGAAACTGTTCTATTTCTGCTGAGGTTAAGCCCATTCTATGGTTCCTTTTCTCAATTGATCTTTACATTCATCGCACTCATCTTTTACAAGAAAATGCTATTCACTGGCCCGCGTGCGGAAAAACATGCTAATCAAAATCAGGTCCCTTTAGATCAGGTGGCTGTACAATGCAAGTTATGTGCGGGGCCAGCGGTTTCGTGGCCATTCGGGGTACCTATCTGCGTGCTGCTTGACACGTGAGACTTCATCTGCCCACGTTTTTGGCTGTCCGGTGTCTCTGATGCCGGATTTGACAGGCTTCGTGCTATAAAACCGGGAACGTGCCAACGGCCTGTAGCGCCGCCGATTGCTTGATAGCGTAGATCCATGCTCCAACGAATGGCATCCGTCTGATTAACAAGCGAACCATGTGGCAACATGCTGCTGAATATCACCATGCTACCAGCTTGAGTTGGTAATGGCAGTCGTTCAGACTGCGTTATATCTTCCAACAAGAGATTTAGTCCACCCTCTCCCCAGACATGACGAAAAACACCTTCTTGGTGTCGACGCGGCGCAACCCACAAACATCCATTTCAACCGTAGTATCGACCAGCGGTACCAGACAGGCGATAATCAAAGTTTCATCCCCATCTGGCAGATAGTATCCAGCATCCTGATGGGAACTGGTGTATCCACCAGTTAAACGAGGGTGGATATTGTATGACGGATGGCAAAGGATCTCGGTTCCTACCAAACATTCCACTCGATCTAAGATTTTAAGGTGCTTCATGAACTGGAACAATGCTTCCCCTTTATGGAACCTGCCGTTTGGGAACAGAGCAGAAATAGCTTCGGGAACTTCTGCTGCAATTTCTGCCAGCCGGTGTTCAAAAGGTTGGTCTTGGTACAAATCACTGAGCCGGCCTGCCTGATACAGTTTCTGTGCCTGATGTTCTACCAGCATGCTGAACTCGTCTTTTATCGGATGCAAGTCTTCTGAGGTAAACAGATCTTCGATGATCACATATCCTTCTTGTTCTAAAGTTGTTATCTGTAAATCACTGAGCATTTAGATCAGGTCCCTATCCACTCTCACTGCGCTCAGCGCGAGCTGTCTGTTTTTGCCGTTCCCAATAGTTATCTATTGGAATATCTCTTGGTGTTGGCGGCATCCGAAACACAAGGGTGTATGCACGACGAGGCTGGTCGGTCACATTCGGTCCCGCATAGTGGAGTATGTAAGAGGCGTGAAGCGTGGCTCCGCCAGCTGGAACCGGACAGGCAACTGCTTGGTCTACCCAACACTCCGGTTCGTCCACTTCCAAACCATGAATGCGAGGGTCATGGTTAATGCTATGGTGTGGAAGGACATCTAGTTTGTGGCTGCCCGGGACAAACTGCAGACAACCGGAGTCGACAGTAGCATCGTCTAATGACAACCAAAAGTTGATGTTGCGAAAAAATTGCGTTGGATTGTGATAGGCTTGATCCTGATGCCAAGGTGTGCTGACGCCGATCTGAGACGGTTTATAAATCATATGCTCGCCAATCTGATCTTGGACATTGGGACCTAGTAGTTGATAAGCAATGGCTTTAGCGTTTGCTCGGTAGAGGGTATCTTTAAGTTCTGGAATGTATCGACTCGGACCTAGAATTTGAGGCAGTTTAGGTTGGTCTTCATCGTCTGTTCCTGCCAGATCGAACTGGTGACCTTGTTCCCAACCAACCCTTTTACTCAGCAGACTGTCATAAATGCGGCGGAGCCATTCTAATTCTTCTGGCGTTGTCATAGCTTCAAGGGTCAGATGTCCATTTTGTTCAAAGAAGTTAACTTGTTGTTGAGTAAGCTCATTTTCCATTCAATATCATCCTTTGTAGGATCTGCCGCAGCAATTTTAGTCACAATCCAATCAACTTTGTACGTGACTTCGTCTCATCTTTTTAAAACGGAATTACCAAATACACCAAGATCTTAAAAAACTGTGAATCAAATAGTACCCGTGTCACCTTAGTCCCGTTGATACTCGATTTCAGCGAATGAAGCAAACTACAATCAATATGCGATCCACCACATTCCTCATGCTATACCAAACTGATGGATTGGTCAAGCTGAAAGAGGAAACACGGACGATAATCCCAACTTTGGTCAGAGTCAGCGACCATCAGCCTACTGGCTTTCAATGCTAAGCAGAATAGACATTGTCTTGGCGCAATTAGAAGACAGTATCAGTGATCTACAGCAATTAAATTTAGTTTGTCAAGGGAGGAATTACACACCATGCATACTCAACTTTGTATTCTTGCTCAGTCAATTATAATCGACCAGAGCCCGAATGGGTTTTCCTAACTAGCACCTTTCTAGTTCAGTAATAAACAGGAGGCTCCAGCTTCACCAATCCTGCCCAAGAGCCATAGTTTTACTGTCGTTTATTTGTAAAGCAGTAGTAATATAATGTTCAGATTGTTTGTACAAAATTTTAACTTAAATACAGGAGAATGGTCATAGTAGATCTAAAAGCTGTTAGTATTTCGAGTCAGTTCGTCGGGTAAAGGTCGGGCTGTCAGGGTATACAGAAATTCGATTAAGTTCAATTTTTCTTCTTGGCTCAAATTCAGTGATTTGATAGTTCCTTCTTTTTTTATCCATGAAACCAGAGTACCACCTCGGTTATAAAAATCAATCACCTCTTCTAGAGTATTAAACCTTCCGCTATGTGAGTAAGACGCTGTTAAGGCGACATTCCTCAAGGCCGGGTTCTAAATTGACTAAGACGAAACTTAAATGGCATCAGAAATTTCGGCCGGTTGGCAGCTGTCTTATCACTGTAGATTCCATTGCTATTAAATGGATCCTGCAACAATTGTCCTATCACGAGAAATCGCCCCCAAGCATGGGTTCTCTTCTCTCCGGATATTGGGTGTTGGGGGGCTTGCATGAATTGAATTTAGCTCGATTTTCCATCGTTTGGGGATTATTGTCAGCAACCCCAGATATGAAAATCGTTGTCGTTGAAGTTCGGTCCTTCGTGACAAAAAGCACACACTTTATCGATAAAGATCTTTACACTTTTCTTAGCTTCTTGACTAATTGCATTTCGGCTTTACTTTCTCAAGTTCATCATCACCGTCAACACGACAATCGATCTTTTAGCCATAATATTGACCTTCCGCTGAAGGACCCTGCACCGCATCAAACCACTTGATATAGCCATCCTGATGCGATTATTGGGTCCCTCTTTTTGTACTATAGCGTTGGCCGCTCAGTGTTGGCAACCGCTTACCTTACGCCGAACTAGATACCGCGACAGATTTCCCAATTCGCTGCCCGAACATTTGCTAGAGGATTCACAGTCTTTGATGGAGTGGTGAGTGACGCGACAAGACAGATGCGCTTCACTCCTCCGAAGAAAGTTCTGCTATGGAAGGCTCCTAGAAGGTTAGGAAGAGATTAGGGTAGTTCTCGAGACCTTGCTCGACAATTGACATTACATCAACCGACCTAGGATCATCATGCCGCAAAACAATCAGATCAACCCAACTGATCAAGCTCGGATAAGGTGCTTGAACTGAGGCCACCGCGGACAAGGGCTTCCCAACTTCGAGCAGGTGATTCTTTAAGTATCGCCAAAAGATTCGCTTGCAGGTCGATGATAAGTGATGCCACCACCTCATCCTGCGACCGCAAGTTGGCAAGGCGGTTCAGCGCATCCATAGCGAACCCAACACAGATGACATTCTGGTCGTTTCGCATAACTTCTTTCAAGGTAAGTATAGTCGGCTCTAGCGCAGTACCCGTGATTGTGGCGCCATGCGAACAAAGGATGACGATGGACCAAAGCGCATTCTCCCGAACTGCTGAACGGACCGGCTTAAAACGCTCAAGAGCAAAGTCGACGCCGCCGCCCTCACACACATCGCACTCATCTGTAGGCCGTACAAACTTGATGCTCCGTTGTTGCTCTCGGTCCATAGCCAGCCGATTCTCCTCACGACCCAGACTCTGCACGAGCGCCTCAAGGCATGCGGGAATCAGTGATTGACCAACACCCATGGCTATTGCGCGGCGTCCCAAACAGCCTAGGGTTCCAGCCGCAACGGAACGGACATATACGGACGGGTCATCCTCTAGACATGTTACGACAGCCTTCAAAACCTCATCATTAAGAGGACTAACATCGCCCAGCCCATACACGCCCGCCTTCCGGACCCATTTGAGCGGTGCATTCGTTGCTTCAAGAAGGGTGCTTGTAGCGTCTGGTCCAACGGCAGTCAGGCCATACGTGGCAGCCCTCCGTACACTCTCTCGGTCATTGTACAAGGCTTGGCCAAGTAGCTTTACAGCCAGCGCTGTATTACCAATGGAGGCGAGTTTATATGCAGCGCCGATTCGTGCCGGCTCTGCTTCATCGTGCTTCAAGTGCAACTGCGTGGACAATCGTGCCGCCTCTTGCTCTCGTTCCTCAGCCGCTAAGGCTGCAACTTCCGGTCGTGGTGGAGGTGTCTGCCCCGTTAGCATCCAATGATAATGATGGCGCCAAATTACGGTAACGTCGTCGTTAGCTTCAGTCAGATCGATATTAGTCAGCGGATCCACTCCGAGCCTGTTCCAACGGACTTCGGCTGGCGAGCCGTTGTCGTTACTTAATAAAGTGGGATCGGTGGTGCGATACAACCAAAAACGCCACATGAAGCGCGGGTTATCTTCCCATGTGCGCCAATCGTCACGACGGTGATTGCCTCGATGGAACGTATTGTGAGAATAGAAAACAACACTGCCGGCCCGCAGCGGAGCGGCTTCAAACGACTGAACAAGAGGCCACTTTAAGTTAGTAATCGCCTCCCTCATCCGAACGTCATGTGCCGTGCGACGATGAACAATGTCGTCTTCATCGTATTTGGAGTCGGGGCCGCTGACAGGCTCGCGTTCCATGCCGTTAAGCTGGTAGTCAAAATCGAGATGGTCCGCACCTGCAAAATTGTCATGATTTTCTTCGTGATTGAACGTCCAGTAGTGTGAATAAGGCACGGTCGCCGTTGGGCCCATGTCCTCACGAACCGCCTGCGGGTAGTACAGCATCTCGATTTGCACGGCCTGGTGGTGGCGCTGTTTTCTGCTGTTGTAAGGGCCGTTGTCGTCTTTATGCCAATGCTGATCTCTGGAGCCACTTGTGAAAGATGCATTGTGGGTGAAAGGAACGATGGCCCAGTTCTCACCGACAAGTTGGTTGCAAGCGGCGACAACTCCGGGTGCGTTGATCACGTTAAGCACGTCCGGAATAAGTGAAGGCGTAACTCGCTTCCGCTCGCTGATCGCCTGCTTTTCCTGCTCGTAGATTCGGTCGTGAACATCTATCGGAATGCCGAGACTTTCTGGAGCCAGTACAACGAGCCCCCTGCTGGCAAAATCCTGAGCCAACCGTTCTGGTGTGCTGTATGCCAGTATTGATGCGGGATTACTGTTGATTCTGAAGGTGCTCATAATCGATGATATATGTCCTTTGTTTCTTGTTTTAAACGGGAAACAGGTATACACTCCACCCGCAGTACGGGTGCAAACAAGCCCACCTATCTATCGACAGGATCAGCCAAATACTTTAGATAAATGTAAAAAGAATTGGATGATATAGTGCCTTAATGTCTCAAACTGTTCGGCTGGAGGTTCAATCTGAGCCTATGGCGTAGGTTAGAATCACTTCACTCACACTTGCCTGAGATCTAGTTCAAACCGGTATGGGTGAGATGTGTGGCTTTTTAGTTATTAGCTTCTAGCTGGAAGATATGTGTTGTGTTACGCTGTCTTGAAATCAGGTCTTATCCGCTTGAAACTTATCCGACGCGTATGTACCTCCGTGGAGATCTGCATCTTGCTGCCAACCCCATCAGTGGCGAGTGAAAGCAGGTTGTCACCAAACTCAACGAAGCCGCTGAACCCACCCGGTAGGTCGAGCAATACCAGACTATCGAAGTGCTTCTGCAATCTAATCGATATTTTGGTAGGATACCAACGGATGCCTCTCGATAGAGATCGACGGTTGATCTGCAAAGGCTGACGAGAGTAGCAGACAGAGCAAACTTATTTCTGTTTTAGATCTGCCCAAGTAACTGTTATCTTATCAGCAGAATCTACAGCCAACCACGTTCCGTCATGTAGGCTCTGGATCTCCTTTTTCGAGAGGGCGACTTCAAACATGACTACCTGATCTATGATCCCATCGAAACAGTCACCGCCAGGTGCATGGGCTCCAATCCGAGAAATATGAGAGTTGATCTTCTTGTTTTTCCAGGCATCACTCTCGAATTTTTGCTCCCCATTGACGTAGGTTCTGACCGTCTTGCCATCAAAGGTGATGGCTGTATGGTACCAACTTCCCTCTTTAGGAGTGAAAAACATTTTCCAGCCGGTGGCTCCACCTTCCTGAAAAGCAAGATAAAATCCGAGGCCATCTGGTTGATGAGTATTGCCTATCCCATATTCTAGTGTCCATGGTCCGCCACCACTGGAATGAATCCGAGGCACTCCACCATTGCCTTTTCCCATTTTCTTGAACCAACAGGCAAAGGTCAAAACAGGAGGGGTTTTAATGTCAGCTACTTCGACATAGGCTTTGGCACCATCAAATTGAAGTGCTTTACCAACTTTGCCTCCCACCCATTTCGGATTTCCAATCATCTTGCCCTGGAACTTGTTACCAGACGCATCAGCAGCTAGGGCTCCTTTTCCCTCATCAAACTGCCAAAAGCCAATTGGCTTTTGGTCGATCTGTGCGGTGGCAATCGTTACCGATAACCAACAGAACGCAATTGTTAGCATATATTTAGATCTCATCTTTCGTTCCTCTATCTTTGTCAATCTCAATCGAACAAGGGCTTGCTTTCTTGTCATAGCAGAGTTGATTTCTTGCACTGTCCAATATCCATTATGCATATAATGTCAGGCGGATTCAACTATATAAGTGCAACCTAAACAAGATACGGAATTTATCTAATGCTTAAGCAAGGATATCATTAAACGGAGATCGCCAATTAGGTCGGAGTTCATAAATCGACCATCAGTCGTGAAATAAGGGAAATCGGGTAGATGGTATGCGAGGTTATGCTGTTTTGGAATCTGTTCTTTTGTGCTTGAAACTTCTCCGACGCTTTGTATGTACCGCCTATGGCGCAGTTAGAGAACAGCCTAACGGCGTCCGATGGCAAACAAGGGAGCCAATCCCTCCACCGCTCTCGACATCTCATCTGGGGTGCTGGACACCACTTGTTATCCCTACCTATCGACAGGCAGCATCACTTCAGTGACCATTTCCCACCTTTATATTTGTCACAAACTTTGGCTATGGGATTGAAACCTTGTTTAGTTTTTATCTGTTATATATTAAGGAGGGGCTGGATACTAAAGACCGGACCCGCTAGGAAACATCAAAATATATGATAGTTTCAAATCTAGGATCCTCGATCTGAAACAGATTCTCTATATAACTGAATTATGTTATCTTGCTAGGTTTAAGATTGCGGTCCAGAACAGTAAAAATGAGTAAGCAACGGTATATTAAAGTCACTTTATGTACGACGATGTTTTAACAGACTGTCCTTCATTCTGGTTGAGGTAATTCTATGACATATAAGCCAAAACCCATTGATACGTCAGATGTCCAACTGCCTGAGGAATTAGAAAGTCTAACCGAACTTCTGTCTGAGAACACCCACGAGATATGGGCACAAGGGAGAATTAACGATGGTTGGACATATGGAGAAGTGCGCAATGACGAAAACCTGGAACACCCCTGCCTTGTTCCTTATGATCAACTTCCAGAGTCTGAAAAAGCATACGACCGCAACACTGCCATGGAAGCACTAAAGACGATACAACACCTAGGTTACCAGATAATCCCGCCAACAAGTGGTAGTGGTAGCGCTGATTATCAAGATGAGGCTAGGAAAATAATCCTACGAATGGAGGATAAAAGTCTTGACCTTCACGCCCTTCAGGAAATCTGGCAAACAAGGTCAAAAGATCTCTGGAGACAAGTACCCGACACCTACCGTATTCTGGGGAAGCGTTTTTTGGGTATGGCTGAAAACCTACTGGCTTACGATGTACTTTCCGAAGGTTTGGAAACTTGGCCGCGCGACCTCCCGTTACAACAATTGCTTGGGCTAGGGCTTGCCCGCGGAGGATCGCCACTTAAGGCCAACCAGACAGCTCAAAACCTAATCAACGACGGCCATGATGATTCTGAAACTCTTTCACTCTTAGGCAGGACGCACAAGGACCTATGGCAAAAAGAGAGCAACGGGGAAGCCCAAGAAGAACAGCTTCGTTTGGCCTACGAAGCTTATGAAACCGCTTACAACAAAGCCGGAGATCCTTATCCCG
>JYMV01000099.1_pt1 | contig 15765 bp, 13 predicted proteins | sample 338911 | NCBI WGS metagenome assembly JYMV01 (sample SAMN03354496, study PRJNA234377) | hydrothermal vent metagenome | biome: Deep sea; feature: Hydrothermal plumes at the Eastern Lau Spreading Center, Western Pacific Ocean; material: Seawater | place: Tonga | collected 2009 | depth 2000 m m
AAAAAAATTTTTAAAGAAAACCTAACATTTTATCAAAAAATTTTTTTAGAATCTGAGATAAAATACTGTTTAAGATTTAAATCGCCATACGAACATTTTGCAGGTAAATTTGCACTTAAGGAATCAGTAATAAAATCAATACCTGACAAAACATCATTTCTAGATATCCAAACTTCACATTCTAAATATGGTCCAACTATCAGGCTACTCGGAAAGAAAGCCAAAAAATACTCTTTTTTATGCTCTGTCAGTCATGAAAAAAAGTTTGCTATCGCGGTTGTAATTTCTTCTCGAATAGAGAAAACCAGGTAAATTAGCTAGCCAAAGATTTTTTTGCAGTTTTGCTCAGACGTTCAATCAATGAATTAAAAACACTGTTGATATTTTTTCCTGATACATTTGAAGGAACGTAAAGTGAATCTGAGAATTTTATTATCAACTCCTTATCAGAAATAATTTTTTTACTTTCTAATTCCTCATATTTCTTTTGAATTTTTTTTCTATTTTTTATTATGTTAAGTTCTGCTCTAATTTTGGATCCTAAGAAACCTCTTGTTAAATAAAACATCCAGACAAAAAAATCTACTAGTAGCAATGTTGAAAAAATTTTTGAATATGTTTGTTTTGAATAATGCGTTAAAAGGCAGTACTTTCTGTTTCTTTCAAGCCAGTAAAATTTTTCAGCATTCCATCTTAATGAATAACTCTCAGCGTGATAAATTATTGATGCTGGTACATAGTAAGATTTTATTCCTAATTGTGAAGCTCTCCATCCTAAGTCTAGATCATCATGATACAAAAAAATGAATGGATCAAAAAGNNNNTGATGATGTAAACAAGCAAGTTCCAGAAGCATAACCTATCTCTTCGATTTTATTAAATTGATTTTGATCTTTTTTTCCTTTTTCTCTTGCGTATCCAAAACCAAAAATATTTAGCATGTTTCCCGCACTCATGTAAACTGTTTTATCACTTAGCGAGAGATGTTTTGGTTGATAAAGTCCGTCTCCAAATTTATTATAAGCAGAAATTAATTCATTTAACCAATTATGCTTAACTATAGTATCTGGGTTTAAAATAACAATAAATTTTCCCCTAGCTTTTCTTATTCCAACATTATTCCCTTCACAATATCCCAAATTCTGATCATTCTCAACCAGCCTTATTCCAGGAAACTTTTTTTTACATTTTGTATGACTATTATCTTTTGAATTATTATCAACTAATATGATTTCATAGTTATCAGAGCTTGATTTTGTGATGGAACCAACACAATCTAATAGTAATTTACCAGCATTATAATTTAAAATAATAATACTAGTTTCTGTCTCTTCTTTTTTATTCTCATTCAATTTTTAAAATTTCTAAATTATGCTTGAATATATTAAAGACGTATAAAACATCCTTGCCATTATGTTAAGAAAAAATGAAAAATATGTTTTGGGATTTGATCCACTTGTAACTATTACCTATAATAGAGGATTAATAACATTGATTGGCGATGAAATGTGTAGAGTACAGCAAATTGTTTCGAAAACTAGTGCAAAGATAGGTCAATCTGTACTAAACATACTGAATATAGACGCACAGGAAGAGACTTCAAGAATTATAGTTGTAGTTGAAGATTCTGGGAATAATATTGAAAAAGCAATTAGTTCAATTCATGAAGAACGCTCCAATATCAAATTTATCTAAAAATAAGGTGTATTTACTAATTTTTAATTTTCTAGTAATAGGCGGTTTGTTGCATCTGAACTAAAAACAAAATCAGGATCATAATTGTTTTTTAAATTAATAATTTTCTTAAAGTCAGGATACATTTTTTGAAATATTGATTTTGGGATAATTGCATGTTTTGAGATGTAAATTTTTCCATTAAATTTTATAATGGTTTCAAAAAGTTTGTTGCAATATTTTTCCCTAAGGTTAGAATTTAGATGTTTTAGAGAAAAATTCATTGCAATTGATAGTCCATCACCAGAGAATGTTAGATATGATGTATCAGGTTTATGCCTTTTTATCATACATATCCAAGGCTGACTTTTGAATTGATTACTAACTGACAGGAGTTCCATAAAAGCAGAGATAGCATTTTCTCTTGGAAAAAGACTTTGTAATTCAAAAAATCCTGATGGTGCGTATAACAAATTAAATTTTGGTAAAGCAGAATAACCATATTGAATTTTTGGAAAAGGCTCGATGGAAGATTTGATGAAATCATTTTGAGAACGAAAAAATCTTAATTTATTTACTAAACTACAAGTAACATTTCCCCAAAATGGACGTACAGTTGACCAAAAAATTTCTGGTTTTAAAAAACCTATTTTTCTTTTTGGAGAGAGAAATTCTTCAAATTGAGTATCAGAACATTTTGGCGCATCCACATACATTGATGATTCACAAATTCCTTTTCCTAACGATTCGTCTGAAGAGAAAGCATCAAGCAAAGCATATGAAAAATCACTACCAGATTTTTCTAATGTATAAAAATGCTCAATTAAATCATCAAAATTACAGATTCTTTTTGTTGAAGATTTAACCATAAATGATTTTATAGGATTTAGTTTGAGGGTTATTTCTACAACTATTCCTAGAAACCCCAAACCGCCTATAACTCCATTGAATAGCTCAGCATTTTTTTGACGACTGACTTCCTCTATTTTTCCATTGGCTAACAAAAGTTTGAATGATAAAACGTTTTGACTAAAATTTCCATTTTTCCAAGTATCTTTTCCATGTGTATTACTAGAAAGCATACCACTTACAAGATCAGTAACAGAACCAGATAAACCGACCAATCCCCAGTTTTTAGGCATTATGATCTTCAATAAATTACCAATTCTAACTCCAGGCTCAACAACTACAAAACCATTTTCAGAATCAAATGATTTTATTGAATCAAGATTGGAAATATCAATTATCAGCTGATTAGAAATTAGAAATACATCGCTGTAGCTATTACCAGCAGCTTTAATCGCAATCTTCAAATTTTGTTTTTTTGCAATTTCTAAATACTCCTGTAGCTCAGCCAAATTTTGAGGAGATGTAGTAATAGTATTTACAGATTTAGTTAGATTAAAACAAATGAATTTTTCCCGCCTGAATTTATTCAATTTAATCTTTTTAATCAAAATTAATTTTTTGTGAAAACTGTTTTAATGAAAATTTTGCTACAATTTTCAAGACACCTTTTTTAAATGTACTTTCAAGACTATCAAAAAAATAATGGATTTCTTTTTCATCTATTATCAAGGATGGCGCAAATAACAATGCAACTTTCTCTGTAGTTGAGAAGAGAACATAAATTTTGAAGTTTTTAAATAACCAGTCAGATATTGCAGCAGCCATCAATTTTGGCAGGAATTTTTTATCCTTTGTTAAATTAAGTGGAAGTAAACTCAACATTTTTCCAAACCCAGTATTAGTTTTAAGAAAAATTCCATGTAAAGATCCCTTACCCTTACATTCACTTACCTGATTTCCAAATTCCCTCATTAATTTCTTACAACGTTCATTCACAATTTTTTCTATTTTTAGACTTTTATCATGAAAATTTTCTTCCTGTGTGATGTTGATAGCTTCAATTGCTGTTATACACTCTTCTCCAAAACCATTGTAAGATGTAGTGTGAAGTGTTGCATCCTCAATATTACCATATGCCTTTTTTAGTATTGAACCACGTGATACATATGCGGAAATTGATGCCTTCCCACCACCCAAAGATTTTGAGGTGGTTAAGATATCAGGAATAACACTACTATCCAAAAAATTAAAAAGATTTCCAGTTTTGTACCAACCAGTATAAACTTCATCAAAAATTAAAACAATATCGTTTTCATTACAAATTTTTTCCAGTTGTTTTAAAAATTCAGGATCACACGCACGCAGGTAACTTGCAGAGAAGGGTTCAGCAATTATTGCATATATGTCTGATTTTCCAGATTCGTTTCTGTACTCATCAATTTTTTTAATAATCGAATCTATGTTGTTAAATTCAAATTGGGCAGTATTTGAAATACGTGGAAACTTATAACGAACTTCTTGTGATGCAGTTATTGTTCCAGAACCCAATAATTTTCCATGAAATGAAATATCTGAATGAAGAATTACTTTTCTTTTTCCTTGATGGTATTTGTATGCTAATTTAATGGCACCCTCGACTGCTTCAGCACCAGAATTACAAAAAAATGAATAATCTAAATCATCAGGTAATAATTCTGATATATTATGACTAAGCGCAGCAACGTAAGGGGAAAAGATCGTTTTATGAACCTCCATACGTTTTTTTTCCTGAAAACTTAATCTTGAATTTAATATTCTAGGATGATTATGTCCGTGACTTAAAACACCTATACCGCCTGTAACATCTAATATTTTTTCATTGTTTCTTGTATAAATCCAAACCCCTTCTGCGTGGTCGATTAATTCTTCACCTAAATGAAACGCACCTAACAGATGTTCAATAGCAGGATTGACGTGTTTTTTGTATAACTCTCTCACTTGTTGATTTGTTAACTTTTCACAATCATCAACAGTATACAGTTTTTTTTCATTCACTAATTGAATTTTAATCGATTAACTCTTAAATCTTATTCATCAGTTCTTTCACCAGTTAGACATTCAGAATGTATGAAACATACTCCGACAGATGTTAAATCACAAGGACCACATGATTGTATATTTGATACTAAAATAATTGAGTGTAAGTGTAAGCATTAGTTATGAAATTATTCTGAATAACCAATTTTAAAATACGTTCCATCCTCAAATTTTTCTTTATCAAGAAAACCTCTTCCATCAATAATTACAGGATTCTTCATATATTGTTTCAAAAATTCTGAATTTAATGATTTGAATTCTGGCCATTTTGTAAATACTAATACAGCGTCAGAATCGCTAAGCGATTCCTCTATTGTCATACAATAATTACAATTTTTTGGTAAAATTGAAATTTCAGCCTGATTTTTAAACATTGGATCGTATGCGGAAACTATTGAACCTTTATCCAGAAATAAATTAATTGCATCTAATGATGGTGATGATCTGATATCATCAGTATCAGGCTTAAAAGTTAAGCCAAGAATGGTAATTTTTTTAGTTTTTAAATTTTTCAATATTTTTTCACACAACGAAACCATTTTTTTAGGCCGTTCATCATTAATTGCAAGAACTGCATTCAAAATAGGTGTATCAACATTTTTTAAATTAGCAAAATTTTGTATAGCTTTTATATCCTTTGGAAAACAACTTCCACCAAAACCACAGCCAGGAATTAAATAAGAATTTAAGCTTGGTACAATTTTTTTGTCATCAATAATTGTTGTAATCCTTTTATCAGAAACAAGTGCTTGAAGTACTTGAAATGGATCAACGTTTGGAATTTTTTCAGAAATATTTGCAATTTCATTTGAAAATGAAATTAACATTGAAAAAAATGAATTATTAGCATATTTGATTAATTCAGCTGATTCTAGATTTGTATGAATAAAATCACATTTACCCTTAAAATTTTCAAAAACATCATCAACAAAAGTGGTTTTTTTGTTTTCAATACTTCCAATTACTATTTTATCAGTATTCATAAAATCATCTAACGCTTTTCCTTCTCTTAAAAATTCAGGAACAACAAACAATTGAAATTGCTGTTCTTTTAGCTTTTCGGTAATAATTGGTAGTAGAACTTCTCTAGTTGTATTTGGAATAATAGTACTTCTGATAATAATTGCATAATTTTTCTTTTCATTATTTTTAATTGAAGTTACTAATGACTCAACAGCGGATTTAATTTGAGAAAGATCTATGGAATTATTTCTTGTTGGTGTTCCTACACAAATAAAACATCCTTCGGTATTTTGTACTAATATATTTAGATCATTATTTGCCCGCAAAAATTTTTTTGAAACACTAACATCTAAAAGTTCTTCTAATCCAGACTCAAAAAATGGCATTTTTTTTTCATTGATACATTTTATTTTTTCATTATCTATATCAAAAATACTAATTTCATGCTTCATGGATGCTAAACAAATTGCAGTGGTTAATCCAACATAACCTGCACCAATTACGCCAAGTTTCATTCTGAATCACCTTTATACCAATTATATACTCGTTTCAAACCTTCTTCAAAATTAATTCGTGGTGTATAATTAACAGATTTTTTTATGAGAGAAAGATCTGGGCATCTTCTTTGAGGGTTATCTTTAGTATAATTTGGATCATTGCTTTTAATTGTCTTTATTGAAATAGGTTTTTCTATAGTTTTTTGAATCATCTCCGCAACACCACTAACAGATATTTCTTCATCATTACCAACATTACAAATTATACCATCATGATTTGAAAATAATAACTTGAAAAATGCTCTAATAGCATCACTAACATAACAAAAACTTCTAGTTGGACTTCCATCACTATGAATAACTATCTCTGATTTTTCAATAGCACTTCCCATAAAATCAGGAATAATTCTACCATCATTGAGATTTAGATATGGACCATAAACATTAAATGGTCTTGCAATTTTCACAGGAATCTTGTACTGTTGAAAATAAAGCGTTGAAATTGTTTCAGCTAATCTTTTAGATTCATCATAACATGCTCGCGGACCAGTACAAGAGACTTTTCCTTGATATGATTCTGGGGTAGGTACTACTTCTGGATCACCATAAATTTCACTACTGCTAAGAAATAACATACTTTTAATTTTCTTTTTTCTGGCTATTTCCAAAAGATTTCTTGTACCCTGATAGTTAACATCTACAGTCTTAATTGGAAATTTTCTATATGTTGGTGGTGAAGCAATACTTGCTGCATGTATAATGTAATGTAATTCATCTGGAAAATCAAAACCTTCTGAAATATCTTGTTTTAATAATGTTACATTAGGACCAAGATTATTTTTTTTATCTTTTGAAGTAATCAGATTATCTATGATGACAATTTTCATTGGTGTAGATAATGTTTCATTAATATAGTTCAGAACGTTAACAAAATATGTTCCAAGAAAACCTTTTCCTCCTGCAATCAAAACTGTTTTCCCTTCTAATTCATCAAAAAAATCGCTTAGATCATCGGCAATTAATCTAATATCTTCGATGAATATATTATCAAAATTATCACTCATCTAATTTAGCCTCATTACCAATCTTAAAAATTTCACTATCTAGTTAGAAATTTGAATTAGAAATTCTTGCCATTTTAATTAGTTCCTGAACTCGTAAACCATCTTCAAAATCAGGTTTGGCTGTGTTACCTGTGTTACACCAATTGATAAATCTCTCAGCAATAGGTTTGATTACTTTTACTCTTGGATCTTCCGATTCATCATATGATGAGTCAAGTAACATATCAGGCTTAATTTTTTCTATTCCTTTCGAAGTATTCAGGATCAATTCAAAGTTGTCAACAAAATTGCTGTTAAAATTTTGTAAAATTATCGTCTTCCCTTCTGCATGAAACTCTACTTTATGTTTTTGTTGATCAGCATTAGAAATGTCCATATGTGCATTTCCCACACATCCATTTTCAAATGATATAGTCATGTCTATACCAGTTTCTCCTTTATTCAGACTTTTTTCTGATGAGGAAAAGTTACATTCTATATTTTTAATCCGACCTAAGAAATATTCTAAATAATAAAATACATGAGAGAAATAAAAAGAAAGTGCACCTCCTCCTTGTTTCACATCTGTTTTCCAAGATTTTATATGATTCATCAAATCATAACTCAAAAATGTCCAGTCAACATTAACTTTGAGAATTTCACCTATCAATCCGTTTTCAATTGCCTTTTTTGCTGCATGCCACTCAGGAATTTCTGGAAAAAGAAAGTCTAACATGTTGGGCATTCTTTTTTTTTTCGCTAATTTGTTTAGCTCTAAGGAAGTGTCAAAAGATGTAGTCAAAGGCTTCTCGGCAAAAACTGCCATTCCATTTTCTAATGCATATCTAGTGATTTCATATTGATGGCTTGGTATTACAGCTATTGCAACTGCATCAGGTTTTTCCTTTTGCAGCATTTTCCTCCAATCTGTATATCTATTAAGACCTAGTTTTTTGCAATAGTTTGATATCATTTCAGAATTTTTTCCGCATATGCTTACTACTTTGCATTCCTTAATTCTACTGAAGGCTGGAAGTAAACCGTACGTTCCAAAACCCGATCCTACTATTGCAACTTTGGTATTCATACTAATTTTTCACAATCTTGAGATCTGGTAAGGGTATGATGAAATTTGATTTTAACCCTCTTGCCTTTAATTGCTCCATGATAGGTTCTGCATAATGCCATGCCAAAAGTATAACATAATCAGGCTGTTCTTTTATGAGTATCTCGTTGTTTACTACCGGTATGAGTTTTCCAGGTAAAAACATTCCAAGCTTCAATGAGGTTGGTTGCTCTGCAATGTATGGTATCAAATCTGCGTCTACACCATAATAATTCAGTAATGTAACACTACGTCCAGGACATGAATTTGCTACAATAGTTTTACCATCATCTTTTATCTTTAGCAAAAAATTCATAAAATCTTTCTTGGCTTTTTTTACCCTCTCTGCAAATTTCCTATACGTTTCCAATTTATAGAGATCTGAGTTCTCTTCAAGATTTAGCAGTGCAGTGACGTTTTCAGAAACAGGTCTATTTTTACCCTTGGTAACGTGTACCCGTATATTACCACCATACCTACTACCTCTTTCAACATCAGTAATAGTAAAATCGTAATAGCTGAAAAGTTTGATTAGAGATTTTAAAGAATACGTTCTTAGATGTTCATGATATATTGTGTCAAATTGCCCACCCTGTATAACATCCAACAAATAATGATTCTCAAATACAAACACACCGTCATCCTTTAGAATAGTTTCAATTCCAGACACAACTTCACCAATTGAAGCCATGTGAGCAAACATGTTAGTAGCTACTACAATAGATGCTTCACTGTATTTGTTTTTAATCTCATTGGCTATATCCATAGTAAAAAATTCCTGTACAGTTTCAATTCCGTTTTGATTAGCTAGTTTGGCTATATTTGTGGGCTCAACACCAAGAACTTTTATTCCGTGCTCTTTGAATCCCATCAAAAGTGTACCATCATTGGACCCTAAATCCACTACCAAATCATCATGTTTCAAATTATATTTTGATATGAGAGAACTACTCATACCATTCAGATATTCTACAAGTTCCTTTGTTACGCCAGTTCTATACGGATAATCTGGATGGAAAACTACACTACCATCTACACAATAGTCTAGTTGCGCAAGTGAACACTCTTCACACCAGAACATTCTAAGAGGATATGTAGTCTCCGGCTGATTGAGCATTTCTTTTGCCAACAGCGAGTCGCAAAGTGGTTGGTGTCCCAAATCAAGTATTAAATTTAGTTTGCTGGAATTACATATCTGGCATTTATCTATAGGCCCATTTTTTATCATATGATGTTCTGGACACATTATTTTCATAATATTGATCACATTTTACCAGATTTTCCAAGGAGCTTTTTCTGAAGTCCATAATTTTTCTAATTGGTTTTTATCCCTTAGAGTGTCCATTGGATGCCAAAATCCATCATGTTTAAACGCAGCTAATTTCTGTTCTTTTGCTAAAGTTTCAAATGGTTTTTTCTCCAAGACAGTCATATCACCGTCCTGTAAATAGTCAAAAATTTCTGGTTCAAAAACAAAAAAACCCCCATTTATCCAAGAATCCTCACCCCTATGTTTTTCATGGAATTCCATAACATAATCTCCTGATAGATTTAATACCCCAAATCTTTCCGGAGGATGAATAGCTGTTAATGTAGCCAAAGATTTTTTTTCTTTATGAAATGATATTAAACCATTGATATCAAGATCACTGAGACCATCACCATAAGTTACACAAAAAGTATCATCTATACGATCTTGAATTCTTTTTATTCTCCCACCGGTCATTGTATCCAGACCCGTATCAACTAATTGAACATCCCATGATGGAGAATCAAATTTGCTAAAATACTCCTTGATCTGTTCCCCTTTGTATCCACAACAAATAATGAATTCGTTAATTTTATGACTAGAGTAGATTTTCATAATATGCCATAAAATTGGTTTTCCTCCTATTTCGATCATTGGCTTCGGTTTTAGGTGTGACTCTTCTGAAATTCTGGTTCCATAGCCACCAGCTAGGATTACTGCCTTCATCAAAGTACAGTATTTTTTGATAATAAATAATTTATTACTATATTCCACCTAAAACTAAATGAAAAAATTCTTTTTTGTATTGGCAATAACTTTTGCTGTTTTATTTATAACCAATGTTGCTTGGATTATAGTAAACATCTACATGTTTTCGGTACATGGGATAGAATCAGTTGTTACTGGCGAAACTTTGATTGAGAATATTTATTTTTCGATGTACTTGAGATGGATTGTTTTATTTGATGTAATTTGGATAGTAGCCTGTTTATGTTTTGGGCTTGGTAGAAAAAGTTACAAAACTAATCCTAAACTACATTATTTACAATATTCCCATATGGCCGATCCAAAAATCTGCTTGATCATACCTACATTTAACGAAGAATCTTCGATTGAACAAGTTGTCAAGAACTTCATCAACCAGAAATTTGTAAACAATGTAATAGTAATCGATAACAATAGTAACGACAAAACAGTAGAGATTGCAAAAAAAGCTGGTGCGAAAATAGTTAGGAAAAAAGAAAATAAAGGTTATTCCCATTCACTGGTTTTGGGATTTAAAGAAGCGTTAAAAACAGATTGTAACATAATAGCTGCCACTGAAGCTGATGGAACTTTCAATGCTTATGACCTTGATAAGATGGTACCTTATTTAGACAATTGTGATATGATAATTGGTACTAGACAAAATCAAGTAATTACAGAAAAAGGAAATCAAAACAGTGAAATTTTTGTATGGGGTAATTATTTTTTAGCCAAATTAATCCAAATTAAATACTTTAATCTTCGTCATGCGGGAATCGTGAATTTAACAGATGTAGGATGTGTTTATAGAGTAATAAAACGTGAAGGACTTGAAAAGATAGTTGAAAAATTAACCTATCCGAAAACTGACAAACCGATTGGTGGAGTGGGTATTGGGTTATACCTAACTATGTTAGGAATTGAAAATGATTTAAAAACTATTGAAGTACCTGTAACATTTAACAAAAGAATCGGACAGTCTAAAATATCAGGACTTGGTACGCGACACGCAATTAAAGTTGGGCTTAGTTTTCTTTGGATTATTTTAACCAAATGAATATTTTTATCAAAACTAACTATGAATTACTTTACAATTCTAATCCATATTATTTTTACATAGTTCAATTTCTTGATTCAATATGATATTTTTATTGTCCTTAAATCCTGCAATTGAAATTGATTGGCAGTCATTTTCAAGGTATCCGGACATGAAAAATATCTCCCAACCCGAGTAGAGATCTATGTTATTGTCAAAATTTTCTAAAATATTTTTTCTTGGCTGAAAGTCATCAAATTTAATAAACGGTTTATTATCTACTAACAAAAAAGTACTGTCTAACTGTTTTTTTTCTTCGTCCAGAATCCAACCAGAAATCACAACCATTGGACTGTCAAGATAAATTGTTGTTTTTTCGGCAATTGGAATTCCATTTATTAATTCAATCTCACCTATTCCTAGATTTGTTTCATCGTTTTTATTCCAAGTTTCTTCAAAGTATGATATATGTTCCAAATTTTTATTGTTAAAAGATGCATCATCAAAAATACTTAATTTATTTTCAATCCAGTAGTTTATCATAGGATGTAGTGTAACATCACCTTGTAAAGCAATAATACCATTTGGTTTTATACAGTCTAGTTTGGGTGATAGAGAATAGCAATTAGCATATTCTGTTTTAATTTGAAAATAATGCTCTCCGCGCGACCATCCTGCGTAATATGATGGTATTAACAAAATCATATGTCCTATTATGACTGCAAGCAAAAAATACAACAGAATTTTCTTTCGAGTGTGTACTGGACCTTTTTTTATATCTAATATAATTAGTGAAATTAATACCAACAAACCAATTTGAAAAAATTGTGATATAGGAATGTAGTAAGGTTCATTGCCATAATGTAAAGGCAGTTCACCTCTACCTATGTCTGTGATTAACGCTCCACCTACTCCAACTATAAGAAATAATATCCATGGTAGAGCAATTTTCAAATTCTTTTTTAGAATTGTAAAATAATAAACACAGAAGAAGCCTAAAATCAACGAAATACTTCCCGTTAAAACCATCAAGAAATGGTATTTCAATCTAAAAGCACTTGAGATAAAAGTTGCTAGAAAAGAAAATCCATCATATGTAAATAAAAATGCGAAATTAGGTTGAGTTTCACTAGCAGAAAATTGTGAATAAAATATTAAACCAGTAATAGCCGTGCAAGCAATCCAAATTAAAAGAAATTTCTTCTTAATCCATTTTTTGCGATGCGGATCGAATTTTATAAGACAGAAAATTCCAACAAGCCAAGCAACAATTCCTATAGTTATAGAAAAAGTACTAACAATCGCCAAACCTATTGCTGATGATAAAAATTTCAGATTGAGATTTTTATCTAATAAATAAATAATGCCGATAATTGCAACTGAAGGTAACAACCACATCATTATTGAAAATGACCAAAGATTACTATCTTGTAATGGAGAATAAATAAAAGCTGAGATTGGGATTAAAAGCCAATAAAGTTTTGAATTAGTTCTTTTCAATAATAAAAAAATTAAAAATAATGCTATTGATTCCAGACCCCAATGTAAATAGAAAAGATTTGAAACATCAAATGAATTAAAGAAAATGTTTGGAAATGCAATTAATCTTGGAAATATGTGAATATGACCAGAAATTGGTGCAAAAAATTCAGCAAAAGGAAAAAAACCAGTTTTTACATAAGTAAAAATATAATTTATGCCATTGGGAAAATCCATACCAAATGGAAAATCAATTTGGTATAACGTCTTGAAATAAAGTTTTTGAGAAGCAAAAAATCCAACTAAAGACAAGATTATTATTTTATTTCGATTATCAATACCAAACACATTTACGCTAGATTCAGTTACCGGTGGTTGAGATTTTTTATCTAAAATCACAATAAATCGCTCAATAATTATGTCTTTAAGATTTCTAATTAATGATTCCTATAATGTAATTTTTGAACCTGCCCCAAGTAGAAAAATATGTTCATTTTCAGTTTTTTTATTTTGACTAATATGGGAATTTGTAGATATTATGCTATGTCTAATTTTTGCATTACATTCAATTTTACATTCAGACATAATTATAGAATTTTCAACCTCACAACCAGACAAAATTGAATAATCCCCTATACTGGTATTAGGACCTATTGTTGTATTTGCTTCAATTATACAATTCTTACCTATTATAACAGGTCCTATTATACGAGAACCTGCTTTAATTAACGAGCCCTCACCCACAATCAATTTTCCTTTGATAGAGGCACCATTTTCTTTTTTGCCATCAAAGCATGGCTGCAAATTTTTCAAGATTTGGCTATTTGCATTAATAATATCTTCTGGCGTTCCGGTATCTTTCCAATAATCAGTAATAATGTTATAACTTATGTTGTGATTTTCCTCTAGCAACATTTGAAGTGCATCAGTAATTTCTAATTCATTGCGACCAGATGGTTTTAATCGATCAATCACATCAAAAATTTTTGTAGTTAAAAAATAGATTCCCGTAACAGCTAGATTTGTTGGTGGGTTTTTTGGTTTTTCCATGATTTTTAGAATTTTTTCATTCTTTACATCAGCTATGCCAAATCTTGAAGGATTATCTACTTCACAAAGTAAAATCGAAGCGTCACATTTTGATCTTTCAAAATTGTTAGCAAACTCGGAAATAGATTTTTGAATTATATTGTCTCCCAAGAAAACCACAAATTTTTCATTACCTACAAAATCTTTACAAAGCCTGATTGCATGCGCGATCCCTCTAGGATAATCCTGCTTAATATACGTAATATTTACACCAAACTTTTCTCCATTTCCATAATACTCGTTAACTTTGTTTGCACCTAGACCGCCTATTATAATAGCAATATCTGTAATCCCAGCTTCACGAATTGATTCAATACAATATTGTGACATTGGTTTATTTGCGATAGGTAAAAGTTGCTTTGGACCAGTATGAGTTAGTGGTCTTAATCTAGTTCCATGCCCACCATGAAGAATAATACCTTTCATTTTTATCATACATCACACATAAAATCACTTCCAATAAATCCAAGTCCTCCGGTAACAAGTAATTTCATATAGTCATGATTTTTCCAAACCTAATAAAATATTGTATATTTTACTACGTACCTTTGAATCCAAACTTTTATTGGCTAAAAGTATTGGTTTTTTCAAGTGGAAAACAAAAATTTTTCTGTATGGGATTTAGAAAAGCATCCAACTAAAGATAATACAGATTATCATGTTAACGGCGAATTAACGGTAATTTGGAGAGACTGGGACAATCTTATAAAAAATCACCCTAAAATGGTTTATGTAAATTCCGTAAATCCAGGAGAAATTAAAGGTCCACATATTCATAAAAACAGAACTACTTATTTTTCTTGTATTCTTGGTAATGTAGTTTTGGTTATTCAAGATAATAATGGAAAATTGCATGAGATTAAAGCAGATTCTGACAAACCAATTTTAATTGCTGTACCAAATGGAATTGCAGCTGCAATTGTAAATCCAACTAAAAAAATTGCAAAAGTACTAGTTTTAGCAGATATTGCATGGAGATCCAATGATAACGAGATGAAAGACGTCTCATTTGATGACTATGACTGGAAAAAACACTAGTTTTTAAGAACTAATATTTATTAATATTCTAAAAGTTGGTTGAGTGATGAATCCTCTAAAAATTTACTTACTGGACTTAACATATGATACAATTACACTTTCAACAGAAGCATTTCCATTAAATGTTGGTTATATTGCAGCTTATACAAAAGATCGATTTGGTCCGAACGTTGAGATTACGCTTTTTAAGTATATTCACGATGTGGAACGCGAATTAAAAAAATCACCGCCAGATATTTTGGGAGTTAGCAATTATTCGTGGAATCATCGTATTGGACGTGAAATGTCCGGTATTTTTTCTAAATTAAATCCTCATGGAGTAATTGTTTGGGGCGGACCAAATTTTCCAGTTGATTTACCATCACAAGAGAGATTTTTTAGAGAAAATCCCAATGTTGACATTTATGTTTCTACAGATGGTGAGACTGGATTTACAAATGTGGTGGAAAAAGCTCTTGAAGCCAAATCACACAAAGAAATTAGAATGAATGTATTATCCAAGCCTATAGATGGTTGTATAACAAGATCAACTAACGGAAAACTACAGTGTACGATTCCAGAAATAAGAATTAAAAAGTTAGATGAAATTCCCTCACCATATCTTATAGGTCTAATGGACAAATTTTTTGACGGAAAACTCTGTCCTACAATACAGACCAATAGGGGTTGTCCATTTCACTGCACTTTTTGTACTGATGGGAGGGATTCTGTTAACCAAGTCAATAGTTTTAGTTTAGATCGAGTACATGCTGAAATAAATTATATTGCAGAACATATTACTTGGAATACAGCTCAATTACTCATCACCGATTTAAACTTTGGAATGTTTCCCAGGGATACAGAAATATGTGATTACATTGTTGAATCCAAAAAAAAGTATGGTTATCCGAAGTTAGTTCATACTACTACTGGTAAAAATAAAA
>JYMV01017206.1_pt1 | contig 15758 bp, 20 predicted proteins | sample 338911 | NCBI WGS metagenome assembly JYMV01 (sample SAMN03354496, study PRJNA234377) | hydrothermal vent metagenome | biome: Deep sea; feature: Hydrothermal plumes at the Eastern Lau Spreading Center, Western Pacific Ocean; material: Seawater | place: Tonga | collected 2009 | depth 2000 m m
CACGTAAATTTATCGGTTACTATGACACCTGTGATTATTGTATCAACATTTCCTAGTAAACAATCAGTTACCAGTATAGCCAATAAACTAGTAAAGAAAAAACTAGCTGCATGTGTTAATATCACAAATATTTCATCCATTTACGCTTGGAAGGGGAAAATTGAAAATCAGTCTGAATATCTTGCACTTTTCAAAACTAGCAAAAAAAATCAGTCTAAGCTAAAAAAAGAACTACAAAAACTTCATCCATATGATATTCCAGAAATTGCGGAAATCAATGTTGATTCTATTAATCAATCATATCTAAAATGGCTTGTTGATTCTACCAGCTAACCTTCTACTGAAAATCTAAGAAGTGAAATAATTCCACCCAGCCCTGTTACTCTTAGACCAGCATCGGTGGTTGTATCTACGCTGTATACTTTGGCACCCTTTAACTCAACATCGTTTAAAAAATTGATCACTTCTTGCTCATCGTGGCTTTGAATTGCTTTTTCGGAAAAAATGAGCGAATCAATCGCACCATATTGATTTGCCCTTTTTGTTTCCTCCAAACCCATCGTAAATTTGTGACTTTTTTTGTTGGCAAGAAACATTACCTGGTCTATGATATCAGATACCCTAGCTAGCTTACTGTTTGAAATTATTTCTTTCATTGATTGAGATTTGGTAAATATGTGAATACCATCTTCACCACTAGAATCAATTCCTTCAACGATCTTAATTTGATGATTTTGTGTAATCTGAGTACTTGCAAGAAAGTTTGCAAACTTCTTTTTAGTTTCACCCGGTCCAAAAATTATGATCTGCTCGCGAGCTTTTACGACAGAAAGCAAAGCTTTTGTAACTTCGTTGAAGAAATTTTCAATTTTAAAGTTGGTCTTGTATTGTTTTCCGCTTGCTCCTGAATAGATATTTGGAACTATCTGTAGATGTGTACCCTTTAGTTTTGCAATTCCGCAATCACTGGTATCTATTGCTACCAGGACAAATGTCAGTCTTTGACCATGAGTTTTTGCAAGTTTTTTTTCTATGCTTGTCCATTTCTTTTTGACTAGGTTAAACGGCTGGTCAACTTTGATGATAAATGAATGGTGAGAACCATGAGGAACTGATTCGTTATTGGACTCTTTGATTATCCCACTTACTCGTAATCTTTCCAGTACGTTATCAAGTGATATCTTTTCAACTTCAAGTAACAGCCTAATCTTTATTCGTTCTCCTTTGTCTGGTCTTGCAAATTCCTTTTCCTGTTTAATAACACGTACAGTTTCTCCCACAACTCTGTCACCCTTTTTAATAATTCTACGAAGTATTATCAGATCATCAGAATCTTCTGGTATATAGGAAATTGTATTGTCATCTATAATTTTGGAAATCATGTTGCGTTTATTTGTCTAAAACAAGAAAACCTATCAATTTTCCTGAATCTTTTTTTTAACATAATTTTCAACCCAATCCAGTGTAATAACTCCACTTTGTGCTAGATTTACAAGAGAATTTGTTGATGCCTCTCCAGAAGCCTTACCACTATTGTGTCTAATCTGTCTCCACTTGAGGCTTGTATTTCCACTCTTTGAATTATAGATAATTCCTAAAACATCCTTTGCATTAACAAATGTAATATCTCTGACTTTTTTTAGAGTTACTTTATCTGCTGCTTCAACATATATCGAGCCAAGTGCATCCTCACGCTCTGGAAAAACTTCTTCATCATCTCTATAACTTTCTGGAATAAACGAACTACACGTACTTGCAATAGTAAATCGCCTAAAACTTTCCAATGATGAGGGCGCATCTATTTTTACCATATTTCTGTTTTAATGCATGTAGTTATTTATCAAGCTTCTTGAAAGGTTAATTTAGTATTTCTACGAGCATAATACGTAGGCGTTGATGATCTTATCCCTTTGACTTGATGATGAGGATCTTGAGTTCTGAGCCTGCAATTATTTTTCATAAAATGGCATAAACATGAATTAACCAAAATCAGTATCACGTTTTTGTGATTTATTTTCATTCATTCTTGCAGATGCCCTAAATTCTTCATCATGATTTTGACGTCCATGACCGCATTTTACACATGCTACAAATTGACCATTTGGGTTTTTTTCAAAATTCTCACAGCCACAAAAACATGCCATAATTTAATCACTCACCGTCTGTATATCATTCTTAGCATATATGAAAAATTAATTAGATTCAGTTTTACTGCAACATTCTCCCATAGGAATGTCATGATCATGAGGGCATTTTCTTGGATGATTTAGCATGATACACAAGGCATCAGTAAATTGCATATTCATATGATGTTCAATCCCACAAACCATCTCTTCATCAACCACTATCTTAAGTGCACTATCCATTAAAACTTCTAATAATCTACTATTTCTCATCATACTTGATCCAATTTTCTCACCAGTTTTAGTAAGGAAAACACCAGCCTTGTTATATTCCACCAGCTCTTTCTCATTTAATTTTTTTAACATTTGGACAACACTTGGTTGTCTAACATTAAGCATTTTTGCAATAACGCTAATTTTTACTGGCTCATTTTTTTCCTTTATATGCCAAATTGCCTTAAGATACATTTCAACATGTTCAGCTTCTGCAGTTCCAACAAAGAGAACTTCATCTTTATTATCGCTCATTATTTAATCTCCGTAGCATCTTTTAATAAATATTCAAAGTATTCACTTGCAAAACTAGATAATCCCACATGATCAGTGCATATTGCTACAATTTCAGAAGTACTTGAGTGACTAATTTCGGGACCCAATAATATTACAACATACTGATTGTCTGCAATTATACCACCACCAAATAGTCCTTTCTTACTCTTTAGTGTAGCAAGTCGGTTTAATCCTTTGGTGACTTCTTTATCAAATTTATCAGATGTAAGAATTGTAATTTTAACTCCTTTCTCATTCAACTGTCTTAGTTTTGGTAATGCTTGTTTTACCAATTCTTCTCCAGCTTTTGGTATTGCAATTAATACCTCCTTTTTGCATGATTCAATTAGCTCAAAAATTTTGTTTACTATATTCATAGTACCTGTTACAACCCAGATATCAGGTCGTTCACTAACACCACTTTTTTCGTATATTGGGCTAAGATCATTTAGGATAATTTTCTTATTTTTACTAAAATCTGTTTCAGCTTTTTGTTTTGTTGTTTGCAGTGCAGTGTTAGGAGATTTAGCAAAATATTTTGTTGGTCTTGCGTCATTAGAGCCTATCCAACCTTTTTCCTCCAGCGAACCTAATATCTCATAAATCTTTGAATATGGAACACCGCATTTCTGGCTTAAATCTGAGGCAGTAAGCTCGCCAGATTTTAACAATGATACAAAACTCTTAATTTCATAGTTGGTTAGACCAACTTTTTCCATAGATTTTCGTGTTTGATCGGACACACTCATGTATTTTCTCTATCTACTCTAATTCTTAATCACCCTATAAATCACACTCCTAATCCAACGGTGTATAGTATGAAACTTGTTAAATACTAATTTTCAGGCAATTTTTATAGTAATGGCATTAATTCAGATTTCCAACCAATCTACTAAATCGCTAAGTAAAAAATCAACAATTCGTTTTACACAAAGCATTTGTCCTGATTGTAATATGATTCTGGATGCTGAAGTATTTGAAAGAGACAATCAAGTCTTCATGTCAAAGATTTGTCCAACACATGGTGAATGTGAAGAACTCTATTTTGGTTCATATGATATGTACAAGAAATTTAGTACTTATTGGGTTGATGGAAAAGGTGCCCACGCGCCAAATGTAATGATGGAAGATAAATGTTCATGTCCAAACAACTGTGGACTTTGTTCAAGCCATTTGTCTCATAGCGGACTTGCAAATATTATAGTTACAAACAGATGTGATCTTACATGTTGGTATTGTTTCTTTTATGTAAAGAAAGGTCTTGAAGGCGCTTACATGTATGAGCCAACACAAGATCAAGTACGTGCAATGATGAAGACACTCAAATCCCAAAAACCAATTGCTGGAAACTCTATGCAGATTACTGGCGGAGAGCCAATGTTAAGGGAAGACATCACTGATTTAATAAAAATAATGAAAGAAGAACATGTTGATCATATACAAATGAATACTAACGGAATACGTCATGCATTAGACCCAGAAGCTGGTCGTGATGTTAGAATAGCAGGATGTAACAATCTTTATCTTAGTTTTGACGGTGTAACAGCAAGAACTAATCCAAAAAACCACTGGGAAATTCCATATGCATTGGATACTTGTAGAAAAACAGGAACCACTGTAGTTTTTGTTCCAACTGTAATTAAATCAATTAATGATCATGAGCTTGGCGGCATTATTAGATATGGACAAAAGAATATGGATGTTGTACACGCAGTAAACTTCCAACCAGTATCACTTACTGGAAGAATGGGAAAAACTGAAAGAGAAAAGTATAGGATCACTGTCCCTGATTGTATTCAGAGAATAGAGGAGCAAACAGATGGTCAAGTCACTGTTGATGATTGGTATCCTGTACCAAGCTGTATGCCACTTACAAATGTAATTGAAGCATTTTCAAGCAAACCAAAGTACGAACTATCAATTCATTTTGCTTGTGGTGCAGGTACGTACATTTTTGAAGATGCAGACACAAAGAAATTTGTTCCTATGACACGGTTCTGCGACCTTCAAGGAATGCTTGAATTGTTTGAGGATAAATCAGAACAAATCCGTTCTGGCGCTAACAAATACTTTACAATGCTCGAAGTAGTAAGAAAACTGAAAGGCTTCATTGACAAAGACAAGCAGCCAGCTGGTCTAGATTTGGCGAAAATGTTTAGCAGTATACTAATGAAAAGAACATTTGATGCAGTTGGAGGCTTCCATGTCAAAGGATTGTTCTTGGGCATGATGCACTTCCAGGACAAATATAACGAAGACCTTGAAAGACTGCAAAGATGTGATATTCATTACGTGACGCCTGACCTTAGAATCATACCATTCTGTGCATTTAATGTAATTCCAGAATGGTATAGAGATAGAATCCAAAAGAAATACTCCATTACTGTCGAGGAATGGGAGGAACGAGAGGGTGAAAAACTTGAAGACGGTCTTTACAGAGGCCTTATGAGACGAGGTGCAGGCGATGATCTTGCAGCAGGATGTGCCAAGAGCCAGATGTTTCACGAAGCATCTCAGGCAACTACGTAAATAGAATTTTAAAAAACAATTAGGGGATTAAATCATATTCTTTATTTATTTTATAAATTATAATTCCGCTTACTTCGCCTTCACTAATTCTATCAAATGATGGAGATGTGTATACCAGCTGAAGTGGCTCATTACTATTCGAATCATACTTGATATCTTTTAAATAAAGAACATAACCTGACTGATAATCTTCTGCTTGTGAATATTCTGATAAATCTAGATATCCTAATGGTGTAAACGGAATCATTTTTCCTAATAGTGTACTATTCCAGAATTTCTCTGTGCCTGTAGCATTATCAGAATAAAGATATTCCTGCAAGGGCATTTCTGCAATTCGTAAAAGCCAATATTTTTTATCTTCATCACCACCGCCACCTAATACATAAAATGGACTGTAGATATCATTGGAAAGTTTTTGCGCTGCAACATATACTAGAACATAATCAACTTCCATATCCGTTAATTGTTTCCAGGCATCATCTGGTGTACTAAGAAAAATCTTTGCAACTTTTTTTATCTGAACCTGATTGATTGTGGCATTATCGATAAGAGTTGTCCTATCTGCTATTGCAGTGATCCAATAACCATAATCCCACCATGCTGCAATCACCGCATCATGTTCAGTATTGCCTTTAATCCATTCAAGTGCATCTCCCCAGTCATTAGTTGTTATGTTAAAATGGGTACCACCATGCAGAATTGTGGGTGGAATTTTTACTACATTTATCCAGTTGGCATTTACAGGAAGCGCAACGGGAATAGTTAGCAACACTATGATAACTGCAACAAAAGAAAATTTGGCGATCGAACTCAGGGAATTCTTGGAATGTTTTTTTAGAACATTTGATATCAGTAATGAAACACCTATTGATGCTAATACTATAACTGCAATTGAGCCAAATATTTCTAATCTGATAAATGCAGAACTGATATAGATTCCTACAAATCCAATAATTAACGCAAACAACACCATATCGTTTTTTATGTGAAAATTCTGATTTTCTTTAATATGAAATAGTAACCATACCCCAATTCCTGAAAATATCATCAAAACCGAAAGAGATGGGAACAATTGTTCCATAGTAACGCTGGAGTGTTCTGCTACCGACTGAACAATGGTATTATCTGAACTTAAAAATGGATTCACCGCATTCAGATAACGAAAGCTTGGTAGTGAAACTGCATTTGTGACTATAGACGAAATTCCAACTAATACGAATCCTCCTAAAAGCAGAAATCCATAGCGAATATTGTTTTTTACTTTAATTTTTTGAATTTGGAAAAATGATAAAACAAATACCGTGGAGCCAATTAACCCAAGTCCGCCGTAACCTAAAACAAAACCAGCACCAGGCCTTTCAAATATTGCTATTGTCAGAAGAAGTGCAGATACAAATACAGGCAATGCCCACGTGATGAATTTTTTATCTTTTCTAAGAAATGGGATTCCCAAAAAAAACAAAACAAGCAGTATTACAAAAAATTGGGTACCTCCCCATGAGGAAATACCTAACGATACAAAAACCCCACCTGCGATAAGTTTGAAGAAAGATACTTTGCCATTATCTGATTTTATGCCACTAAGAAACAAGTAAACGCCAAGAAATCCATAAAAAAGACCAAGTGGCTCTGATTTGAACCATCCAACCGTACCTCTTATTATAACTGGCATTGAGACGGCAAAAAATAGAGATGCAAGAAGACCTGCTGTTGTTCCACCTAAAACCCTCACCAGAGCAAAAATTACGATTGCAGTTAATGAGCCAATTATGACCGGAAATAGTATAGTAAAATCATACAGGCTTTGGCCCATACCAAATGATTGGTAGAGTGCCGCAGTTGTGATGTGAAGCATCACTTGTGAAGTTGCAGATACGTTTCTGCCATCTGGATACCAGCTTTTGTCATCATGCCAGGCAAAATACTCAACATATCCATTATCTACAATAAACTTGGTTGCTCTAAAATTGAAAAATGGATCAAATTCGTTCAGCTCAAATCCATAATCTGCAGGTTGCATTCTTGCAACAAAAGAAATTGAAAATGAGATAACAAGAATTCCAATTATAAGTAGCCGTAAACGATGATTCAACCAACAAAAATGAGTTTTCCACTGTTAAATTTTTTTGTATTATACTAAGAAAATAAAGATGTTTTTTTAACATGGGCGGTTTTAAGACATACATGGAAGTTTATGAAAAACGTGGATTAGACCCCGATAAAATGTGTGCAAATATAGCTGTAGTGGTTGTTGCACGTAACGAGGAAAAATATATTAAAAAAACATTAATTCACTTGCTTCGACAAACCATCAAACCAATCAAAATCGTTCTTGTTAATGACGGTTCAACTGATAAGACGCGAGCAATAGTCAGTCAATTTACTGAAATAGATATTGTTGATTGTAAACCACATGAATCATTCGTAACAAAAAAACAATTAGCAGATACTATTAACGCAGGTATTGAAAAGATACGTAATCTAAGCGATGTAGAATATGTTATGATCTTAGGGGCTGATCACATTTTACCAGATAACTATCTTGAAAGAGTAATTAAGAGAATGTCAGAAAATCCGCAAATTGTTATAGCTTCAGGCGTTATAGATGGTGAGTTCTCGGTTACTGTTAGGGGTTCTGGCAGGATTGTAAAGGCTGAATTTTGGAAGAAAATTGGTTTTTTTTATCCCGTAAATTATGGGTTCGAGTCATATCTATTGTTGAAGGCGCGTAGCATGAATTATGATGTTGTATTATTTGATGATATTATCACATCTACTCAGAGAAAGACTGCATTATCTTACAATTCAAAATTGTACTACAATTATGGTCAAGCATTAAAAGCATTGGGCTATACTGTACCCTACACATTATTTAAGGCGGGCTTACTTTTTTTTACAAAACCCTTGGGGGCAGTTTATTTGCTTTCCGGATTTTTTTCTAATTATGATCAATACTATGAAACAGAAATTAGAGAATTTGTAAAAAAACAACAAAATCATAAATTACGCCATCTAAATTATGATGATGTAAAGAGATTTATCACATCTATGCACTATACGACAAACCTATCTTACAAACAACAAAATAGTTAGTTTCTTACTATAATGTTATAATGACAAATAATTGGCTCCGCAGACGTTGGCTAAATTTTAGACAAGGGCACAGCATCTATCTAATATTTATCCTAACTTTTGCAAATTTTATACTAATCTTTCATAGATTGTTCATTGAACGTGTTGAAGTTCTTAACGAAATATTCTCAAGCGTCTGGCTATTCGCAGTTTTTTTTGTCATAATGTATATCCCAATAGCTATTTTGATTGGTCACTGGCATAGAATTACACAAGTTAAAGTGGAAACAGAACTAGTACAAAGACAAAATCCTATGATGGCTAAATGGTGGAGAATTCTTGTTGATATGCAAACGGGCAAAGCATCAAAGGAAGAAATTGAAAAGTTTAGAGCTCTACTTAAGGCAATTGAGGAAGGAAAGGATGCACCCGAAAACCTGGATAATAAGAAAGAATAATTGAATTGGCCAAAAAAGATGTTATTATTGGGCTTGGCGAGATTGGTTTACCACTCTTTAACTTAATATCAAAATTTACTATTGCAGAAGGATATGATATTAAACCTGAATTAAGGAACAAGCCCAAATTTTCACAATATGAAAATCTAGATGTATTATTTCTCCATATTTGTATTCCTTTTTCTAAAAATTTTTTTAGAGAGATATATTCATTATATAAAAAATATCATCCACAAGCAATTGTCATTCATAGTACAGTTAGCCCATATACAACAAAAAATCTGCAAAAAAAATTACCCATACCAGTAATTTACAGCGCAACAAGGGGTATTCACAAAAGAATGCTTTCTGACTTGAAACGATATACAAAATTTTATGCAATTGAGGCTAAAGCACCTCGGGCAAAGTGGGCCTCATCTGCTTTTTCACTATTAATGAAAAAGTGTGGGATTAAAACAAAGAAAATGTCATCCCCAGTCACGCTCGAGCTCGCAAAAATTTTGGTGGATACCTCATACTATGGTTGGCTAATCAATTATGCACAGATAACTAACGCAGTTGCCTTACAACATAAAGTAAGTTATGATGAGATGTGGTCGTTTAGTGATGAAATTCATAAATTACTTGGCAACAGACCAAAAATGTATCCAGGATTAATTGGAGGGCATTGTGTAATTCCAAATTTGGATTTGATAGAAAACGACGTTCTGAAATTTATAAAAAAAATCAATTCTAACTATGAAAAAGTCATTAACAAACCAAAAAACCGTAAAAAGTTCCAGAAAATTGATAAGTAATATAACCTCTGTTGGAATTTTGTAAAATTATAATGACTTTGAGAACAGTGGAGTGGAAAGACAATTCTGTCATAATGATTGATCAGACAAAACTTCCTAACGAATTGGTATTTGTAAAATATACTGATTATAATGATGTAGCACAAGCAATCCGAACTTTGGTGATACGTGGTGCTCCTGCAATTGGTGTTTCTGGTGCATTTGGAATGGCATTAGCTGCATTGCAAAGCAAGTCAGAAACTAAAGAAGGATTGTTATCCGATCTTGAAAAGGCAAAAAAGATTCTCTTTGAAACAAGACCCACTGCCGTAAATCTATCTTGGGGATTAGAGATAATAATGGAAATTGCCAAACAAGGTAATTCAATATCTGATATTAGAGAATCAGTTATCAACAAAGCAAAACAAATGGCGGATGATGATGTTCAAACCAACAAGGAAATGGGAAAAAATGGTGCAGAATTATTTCATAATAATGATACAATAATGACACATTGTAATGCTGGGGCGCTTGCCACAGTAGGATATGGTACTGCATTAGGGGTTATACGTGCATTAAAAGAAAATGGAAAAAACATCAAAGTTATTGCAACTGAGACAAGGCCTGTACAGCAAGGATCACGACTTACTGCATTTGAGTTGAAGAACGATGGAATTGATGTTAGTCTAATTCCTGATACAGCTGTGGGATATACCATGGCAAATGGGCTTGTAAACGGAGTTATAGTTGGCGCAGACAGAATACTACGAACTGGCCATGTATTCAACAAAATTGGAACATATCAGGTTGCTACTATGGCAAAGCAACACAACATTCCTTTTTACGTAGCTGCGCCACTTTCAACATTTGATCTTACAAGCAACCCAGATGATGTAGTTATAGAACAAAGAAAAGCGACAGAAGTAACAGGAATTGGTGAGAAAAGAACTGCGCCTGAAGGCATTGACGTTATTAATCCAGCTTTTGATATGACCCCACCAGAATTAATTAATGGTATTATAACAGAAAAAGGCGTTGCAAAACCCCCATACGAGGAATCTATTAAAAAATTATTCCGAGCTAATGAATAGAAAGTTTTTATTTATTTGAAATCATCAACAAAAAATGAGCGCAATTTCTGAAGAACAAGTGAGAGCCTCCTTAAAACAATGCATGGATCCTGAGATTCCAATATCAATAGTTGATTTGGGCTTAATCTATGATATTGACATATCTGAAAAAAATGACGTTAATATCAAAATGACTATGACAACAAAGGGTTGTCCATTACATGAAACTATGGTAGATGACGTAAAAAGGTACACAAAAAAGGTGACTGGAGTTAACAACGTTAACGTCGATATTGTATGGGATCCTCCTTGGTCAATGGATAAAATATCTGATGAAGCAAAAACTATGATGAAGACTATGGGTGGGCAAAGCACGCCGGCACCACTTGATTATGAGACTGCATTACCACAAGGAGTGGGCAAGCTGGTGAAACAAGAAGATGGTTCTGTGATGCTAGCTAACGAACATGATCAGGGATTTATGGTAAACCAAGCAATCATTGACTTTTGGAAATCATGTAATGGACAGAGAAAGGTTACGGAATTAGTAGAACTTTTTGCACAAAAAACTGGGTTACAGCGATCACAAGTTGAAAAAGAGGTAATGCAGCTTTTAAAACAACTACATGAAGGAGGCTTGATAGTTATCACAGATCAAAACGACGCCCCAAATGTGGATTTTAAAAAATCAAATTAGATTTCATTAATTTCCAAAATTTTTGCTTGAACAGAATCCATTCTAATTACAGCTTTTTTATCTTTCCAGCCCAAGGCGACATACCAATCTCCTGAATCATCATCGTATTTTGTTTCTAAACTTTGTATGCTATTTGTTTGGACCTTGAATTTTTTTGTAATTCCTGAGACAGCTAATGAAACAGCAGATTCTTCTGTCTCAAGCCTCCTTTTCATAAGACCTATTCCGGGAGCCATAAAAAACTAAAGAAACAATCTTCTAATATAGTTAAGTGTTTGACATGATTTTTTGGACTTGATAAGAGGGCCCGAAGGGATTCGAACCCTTGACCTGGTGGTCCGAAGCCACCCGCACTGTCCAGGCTATGCAACGGGTCCAAACAAGTAAGAATTTATCTAGTCTAAATATTTGTCTGATCATGAAAGTATCAAAAAAAGTAGCAGGTGTTGAGTATGCAATACGAGATATAGTCTCAGCTGCAAAGGATTTAGAAAATCAAGGTAGAACAATTGACTACCTAAACATAGGAGATCCTGTTCAGTATGGGTTCCAGCCTCCAGACAATGTAAAAAAAGCTCTAATTGATGCTATAAAAAATGGAAATAATTATTATTCCGCATCTGAGGGCATCACAGAATTACGTGATGCAATTGCACAAAAAGAAAACTTGAAGGGTCTTTCAATCGATAAAGATGACATTCTAGTTACTAATGGTGTCTCAGAAGGACTGGACATGGTAATATCTTCCATAATAGAAGAAGGTGATGAAGTTTTGCTTCCAGGTCCTTATTATCCACCCTATGCATCTTACGTTAGACTACATGGTGGGGTACCTGTCGAATTTGCCGTAGACCTAGAAAATTCAACTCCTGATTTTGATGACATTAGATCAAAAATTACACCAAAAACTGTTGCAATATGCCTTATCAGTCCTAACAATCCAACAGGGGCTGTCTTTGGAGAAAATTCCCTCAGAAAATTAATAGATATTGCAAATGAGTATAATTTGTATATTATATGCGATGAGATTTATGATCAGATTGTCTTTGATGAAAAATTTGTTGGAATTGGCAAAGTTGCAGGGAATTCTCCTGTCATCATCTTAAACGGATTTTCTAAAGTACATTTAATGTCAGGATGGAGAATAGGATACATTGCATTCAATAATTCACCACAGCTAGAACAAATTAGAGAGCACTTGCCAAAATTAGCTCGTGTTCGAATTTCAACAAATCATCCCATACAGTATGCGGCATTAGAATCTCTGCGAGGTCCACAAGAATACATTTCTGAATTTGTATCTGAATTAAAAAAACATAGAGACTTTGTTGTGAAGCGACTAAATTCAATGTCAGGCATTTCATGTTCTAACCCAAAAGGAGCATTTTATGCATTTCCAAAAATAGAAAAAAACCCATTCAAGTCAGATAAAGAATTTGTTCTAGAATTATTAAAACAAAAAAATGTTCTAGCAGTTCATGGTTCTGGTTTTGGAACCAAATATGGAAGTGGTCATTTCAGAATTGTATATCTACCTAACATGGAAATCTTGGAATCTGCAATGAATAAAATAGAAGATTTTGTTCGTTAATACTTCCAAACTGAGTACTTTTTTGGCACAATCTCAATAATACAGTCAGTATCATCTATCAATTCCCTCGCAGATTTGTTGTTTAGCGTTTTAAAATAACGCAAAAGAATTCTTTTTTCTATTCTTAACACCTTATTTTTTTCTTTAATTAGTTTGGCAGTTCCTTTTCCCATTACACCATAAATTTTTGGAGAGTTAATTCCAACATCAACACAAAAACTTACTTTTTTATGGTTTTTTACATTTTTTGCCTTTTCAGTTTTTGTATTTGTGCCAACATAGATCCTTTTTTCACTATACAAATACCAGACTGGAACAATGTGTGGGGCACACTTCTTATCAACAGTCGCCAAATGCAGAATCTTCTGTTCTCTTAAAAATTCATCGCGTTTTGACATTTGGTTTCTTATACCCCCATGCTATCATAAACATTCCAAAAGCGATAGAACCCAGCGAAATTTTTTGCGCATTAATGTACGAATTAAAAAAAAACTCCACAACAAAGTCAGGGCTCCAAATTATAATATCTCTAACCAATGTTACTGCTGCAACAACCAAAAATAATACACCCATTGCAGTTTTCCAATTCCTTCCACGACGAGTATATTCTTCGCTCATAATATTTTTTAGATTTAGTATATTTTAAACAAGTTTTATGCCGGGGTTTTTCATCTTGTTTCTAATCATTGCATTTAGCAATAATGGTGTTGACATTTCTACAAGATATGCCAACGTACTTGGGCCTAAATAAATTGGACGTAATCCTTCAATTTCATTGATTAAACTGTTAACAGTTTCAACTGAATTTTTATCATCACCAACAACAAAAATATCATAGTCTAAAGATAAAGTTGGATTAACAAGTTTCTTTTCTGAGATTACATGGAATGCAGAAACCAATTTTGTTTTATCTTTCATATGTTTCTCAACCGTTTGATGTGAGAATAATTTATTCTCCTTGATTGGTATGCATTCAAAGCCAACATCAGTTTTTGTCATTGGAACAATCGGGGAAATTACAATGCAATCATCATTAATTTTAGGCAATAATTCTGAACAAGTTGTATCTATATTTTCATACGGAATTGACAAAATTAAAACCTCAGATTCATTTGCAACTGAAAGATTGTCTTTTCCTATGATTGTTCCATTAATATTGCCATACGCATCTTTTGCCAAGCCAGAGTATTCATTTGCCGCAGTTTTGGCACGTTCTGCGTCACGTGAACCAATTATTACTGCATGTTTTTTACAAAATCTTAGTGCAAAACCTTTACCCATTCCTCCTGTCCCACCAATTATTCCAATTTTCATGAATTGGCTCTAACAATGTTATTATTATCTTTATACAAGAAATCAAAACGATCAAACTAAATGATAATATTTCTAAGACATGGGCAAGCGGAAAATAATACCAAGAGAATTCTTGCGGGACGTACTGAAGGTGTTCCCCTGACTAAAACTGGTGTAGAACAAGCGGAAAGAATTGCAAAGTACCTAAAACATATGGATATCTCTGCTATCTATTCAAGCCCTATAGAACGAGCATCAAACACAGCAAAAATTGTTGCAGATTACAACTCGTTGAACTACAAGCTAGATGATAGACTAATTGAGATAGAAATGGGAAAATTTACTCGTATGAATTATGACGATATGTTTGCCAAGCATGGTAATGTGTTTTTAAAATTTTATGAAAATGATCCAATAATAGCTGAATGTGAAGTAGAAACATTTGCTGAGGTACAAAAACGAGTTATAGATATGGTTGAGTATATAGTTAAAAAACACAAGAATCAAAATGTGGTACTTGTTACACATATGGATCCAATCAAGTCAATGATTTCTACAATAATGGATCTAAAACCAAAAACTTTGTTTGAATTGATTATAGCAAATGCTTCTCTTACCATAATCAAGGAGCAGGATAAGAAATTTTATCTTTCTGCAATTAATGCAATGAGTGCAGAACGATATAATTAAAATTGGCACTTAAAATCTTCCATTAATTTAAATAATCTCGCTAACCACGTCAAAATATCGGCATGAGAACTATCTTTGGATTATTAATCATCATTGCGACTTTATGTATAATTCCAACATTAGACTTGGTTTTTGCAGCTGAAACTACTGGTGAATATATTGATAGAAAAGCTGAAATTTGGAACCTCTTCTTCCGTATGATGACTGTTGCATTCGTTGTAGGAGGCGTAATTGCAGGAACCATGGTGTGGCAAGTTTGGAGGTTTAGAGAATCTAATCCACATGCAAAACGAACACCATATGAAGAGGATGAATTGTAAGACATGGCACATTCAAACATGACTGAATGGATCTATATCGGTGTAGTAGTTGCGCTTCTGGTTTATGTTGGTGCAGAAGCTTGGAATATTGAAAGGATTATAGACCATGCACCAGAAGATGCTGAAATAATCAAAGTAACTGCTCAACAATGGTTCTGGAGTTTTGAACATGAAGATGGTACCAAGGAAGTAGGCGAACTTCATCTGAAGAAGGATCATGCATACAAGTTTGAAATTCAAAGCAAGGATGTTATTCATAATTTCAACATTCCTGAATATGTTGTGTTGTTGGATGCAATACCTGGAAGAATTAACACAGTATGGTTTTCCCCTACTGAGGCTGGCGAGTTCGATATTCAGTGCAGGGAATATTGTGGTTTAATTCATTATAATATGCGTGCAAAACTCTTTGTGGAGGGTGCTTGATAGTGCTACGTTTAATTTCATCTCAGAAACCACGTCAAAATATGGGGGGTAGTAAATGGTTCTAGAAATTGCGAGAGCGCGTCCAGTTTGGCAGATAATGTTCTCAACTCATCATACTGATGTTGGGCTTCTTTACTTGGTTTTTTCTCTTCTTGCTATGTTTG
>JYMV01037065.1_pt1 | contig 15756 bp, 17 predicted proteins | sample 338911 | NCBI WGS metagenome assembly JYMV01 (sample SAMN03354496, study PRJNA234377) | hydrothermal vent metagenome | biome: Deep sea; feature: Hydrothermal plumes at the Eastern Lau Spreading Center, Western Pacific Ocean; material: Seawater | place: Tonga | collected 2009 | depth 2000 m m
GTGTTTGGATCGCAGTGAGTACGTTCACAGCGGTTAGTTCGTCTACTGAGGCGGCATTCTCTAGGTCATGCGTGGTCCCACCGGCAGTCGCCTCCTTGAAGATGATCGTGCCGGACATCGTTCCATAGATGCCGGTTTCACCTATATCCCAGGCGTATCTGGAACCATTCGTTCCATTCCACTCATTGTCAAAGGTGGTAAATGGTGTGCCCCCGTCATACACCTTCCAGTACACCCATGCAGAGTGGTTCATCCCTGTAGCCACATAATGACCACCCTCAGATACAGTCGGTGTTCCACCTGGACTTAGTAGGGTATCGTCAGTTCGTCCTGCAACTGGAGATGATCCCGTTGCTAGGGTGGCACTGGGTACTGGGGCTTGGTTAGGCGGGATAACCGCAGTCCAGATTGCAACAAAGTTTCCGTCGAGGTTGCCGCTGGAATAGTCTGAGTGGTTGGGCCTGGGCCATTGGATTTCTACTTCCTCAGTGGCGCCACCTCTTGAGTTCTTCATGGCACTAAGAGCGACGTTCTTAGTTATCGTCACATCTCCTGCAACGACACTTGCACCAGATATGATAAGCATTCGTAACGACAAGTACCTACCGTCACGCAAAGTATCAACCTCTACTGTAACGTCGAAGGTATTGCCAGTATTCGGGTTGTCAGCAGCAGTGTATTTCTTGACCCAGCACCCGTTGAAGTTTCTTCCTTGTAGTGTCCCCGCACTTCCTGTCCCAGCGATTGTTGGATAACCACCGACCTGATAACCGAGGTCTTCCCAACCTGTAGAGATACCAGTCCCGCTGCTATTGACATTCGTAATCGTATGCGTTGTGGGGTGTGTGCCACCACCAGTTAGAATGGCGTTACCACCAGAAACTAAAACTGGAAGAGATGGGAAGTCGCTGTTAGAGTCGTCTGCACTTTGGGTGTTGCTATCCCCGACTGTCCCGTTTCCCTCACTTGTGCATTGAATCAATACGAAGTCATCGACTGCTATTGTATCTGTAGTGAACACTCTAACGGTTTCTGCGGTTGAACCAGTAGAGGCTTGTGGCGTACCACCTGTTGGAAAGCGTACCTCGATAGCCATTAGGAGTATGTCAGGAGAACGGTTATGTCCCCTGGATTCTGACTGGCAGGGAGGAAGAAGGACATTCTGTCGGTGTTAGCCATGGTGGGAGATGTTGAGTAGGACAGCACTGAATATGAAGACGAGAGAACCATGTCGGAAGTGCCCAGGTAAGATGTGTGAACTGGGTTGGTAGTTTTGTATGGGTGGGCTGCTGGTAGCGATCCCGTCATGGAGTATTTATGTGCTAAGTATCCTTCAATGCTCTCTCTGTCTGTCTGACTTAGTGCGGTATCAAACAGCATCAGTTCGCTTATAGATCCGCTATATACCTTGGCCTGGAATGAAGCAGAACGCTCTCTTTCCGCACCCCCGATAGCGTTGAGGGTCCAACCTCCAGTGCTAGAGTTTACGGTTAGGTTTTGGTTGAGATACTTCGTTGTAGCACCCGCTGCCTCAATCACATACTCGGACGCCTTACTCACTGTGGCTGAAGAGTTACCTATAGTAAGCACACGAATCTGGTCTGTGGCTAAATCGTCATTATTGAAGTTATACTGGCCACCTGAGTCGTTCCGCACTCTGAGGTCTCCACCATGGTGGCCCCACCGGGTTTGCCATGAGGTATTAGTGTGGTCTGAAGTGCCCATGATCGGTCGATTGTTGCCACTAACGAAGTCCCCTAAGACTGCAACTGCTGTAAGGTCGGCATCATAAACCAACTTGGCTTCTCCGGCAGTCATTACCAATACGGAGTCAGACCCGTCAAACGCAACAGCCTCACTTGAGCCGGGGCCACTATCGGATTGCCATTCCGGTTCGACCGTAGCCTCGAACTTAGCAAAGGCTCCATCTCTGCCCTGACAGTTGGAATACCATGTGGGTACAGCATCGTCCTCAGACGCTCCAGCGGGGGCACCAAGGTCGTCTGCCTTTAGGTGCCACAGCAAGTCGCCTAGGGCTTCATTGTCTACAGTCCATCCGCTATGTGTGTCACCCGGAGAGGTTATTTGTGCATTGAAGGTGGCTGTACCGGACGCTATCTTTGCCTGCACACGGTCCAAGGTGAAAGAACCTAGCCTCCACTCGATGCCGCCAATACAGTACCCCCCTGTAAGGCCAGTCTGACCCCCAAAGGTAAGTTCAATGGTTGCCATCGGGCCTCCCTAAAAAGGCCTCTCACTAACTGGCAGTAATCTTCAACCCGAGTGTACCAGCAGCAACCTGTACGGTATCACCTGTGTTTACAACCGCTGCGTCGGCCCATTCGCCTACAAAGACACAAGATGCGGCGGTGGGAACCGCATCGGTGGAGATGTGAATACCATAGTGGGTGACTGTGCCCCAGGTTCCGGTGGCGTTGGTGGTGAACTCTGCAACGGCATCTAGGTCACACGAGTTGGTGCCGGTGGCAATGGCCTCAGTGGATCCTACATTGCTGGTGAATGTCACCGTCTGGGCCACATAGTTGGAAGTTGCGCCACCAACGACCTGATTAATCTGGTCGCCGCCACTGACCGTCATAGCATCCAACAGGGCATCGGTTAGAGTGCCAGTTGAAGTGTACAAGACGAGTTTGACAGTTACCGTACCGTCCAGTTGTGCGTTCACAGTTCCTAAATCTTCGCTGCAAAACAATCTATTAAGGAGGACTTGCTCCCCCACATTCGTAAGTCCCATTAGTCTTCCCTAACTTTTAGTTCGCCAGTACCGAAGGCTATCTCCTCCTCCGGCGCTGTTGTTATGTTCGTGTCAAGTGCTTCCCAGTATAGCAGATTGCCAACTGTAGCAGCGTCGTAAATACCAATGCCCACAATGATCTCTTCCGTCCAGCCACCAAGGACTGTTTCGGTATTCCAAGACACAGTGCCTACATTGTCGATTAACTTCTTGTCACCCTCTGACTTCACCGCCGACCAGTACGGAGCAGTGGAGCCGTCAGTGTTTACCAGGGTCCTATCTAGACCTGGGCAATCCGTTGCAGCCTCACCGTCCCCAGTTGGGTTCGCAGTGAGAAGAGCAACCCATGTTGCAGTGACCCCCGTGACCGATGCACCACCGATCAGTGACAAGCACTTTTGCGACCAGTAGTGTGTCTTACCTGTCACGAGGGTCCCCTCAATCAAACTTAGGCTGCGGTAGTTCCCTTGTGACAGGGGATCGCAATCATCTTCTTGGGGTCCATGCGAACGGCACCAAGACTGAAGTCGTGGTAACACTGCAAGGAGTACCCGCGGTCTGGGATCTCGTCGAATCGAACCGTCATTTCGTCACCCATGCCGAAGATGTTCGCATCCTCTGTGTACATCCAAACGTAACGACCATTGGCGGCGGTTGTTAACGCACCCGTTGCATAAGCGTCGTCATTGGCTGACGCAGCCTCCTCTGCAATGGTAAGTGTGCCGCACCCTGAGAGAACAGTCTCTTTCGGAATCTGATTGCAGACACGGAACTCACAACCCAGGAACGGAACAGGTTGCCCGTACATGAGAGGCTGGAGTGCGTTGTAGTCTGAACTGGTGTACTGGGCTTCGTGCATCAAATCATTGACCTGATCCGGGTGGAGCACAACGTAAATGCGCTGTCCCTGCCAAGCACCGTTCGTCTGAAGAACATTGAGGCCAGTCAACAACTTCTTGATGTGAAGCCCTTGTGCCGCATCAGTACCAACTGTTCCAGCAGACGACGCAACGCCAGTACTGCCAATGGTCTGGACGTCACCCTCGACGATCTGCTGACAGCCAAACTCCTGTGTAAGGGAGAAGGTGGGGTCTACCGCAGTGTCGGCAGGGGAGGTACCAAAGCCGATACCCCCTAGTTCAGCGACAATCGCAGCACCAATAGTTCCGCCAATGTTGTCGCCAGAAGCAGAGGAAGCATCATTTGCTGTTCCAGTCCCTGCGCCACCAAGCAGGTCGGTAGAAGAGCCCTCTGCCAGTGCGTCAGCAATCGCAATCGTGCTACCGTAAGCGGCATCGCAGTCCTTGCGGAAACCATGCAACTGTACTGTGGCTGTGTCTGCGAGAGCCGTACCATTGATAGTCACGCCACCCCTGAAGGCATTGAGGATAACCTCGTCCTTCTTGCGGTTGAACGCCGCTGCCACGTTGGCAACATAAGCACCGTCAGGCTGGATCGCACGCATGAGAGCACGCTCGTCACGAGGATCAAAGAGTTCAGCGAACTCATGGAACTCAGGACGAAGTTCTCTACGCTCGTTGTCGGTTTCCTTGTACGGCTTGTCGCTACCGTTAGCACCGTACTGCTGACCACGGTCACGGGTCGTCAGGGTTACCGACTTGTAAGAGTCAAGCATCAGGGGGTCACCGCGAAGTACCTCAGGCATGCAGGTATCAGACAATGCAGAATGTAAGGTCTGCGCCTTCAGTCGAATCATGTCCGCATAAGCGGTCTTGAACAACTGTGTGTAGTTATTTGAGGCACTGTTGGCGGCGCCACCTGCTGTGGTACCGGGCCAAGAAGAGCCAAAACCTGGATATGCCATTAGACATTTCCTCCAAACAAAGTATTAAGTTTGCTACGGAAGGTTGTCCAACACATGGGCCCGCCTTGGTAACTACGCTTACCCTTCTCGCCAGTCTTTCCCGGTGCCAGCCCCGCCCGAAGGTTATGGAGCATTGCTAGATTACTCCATGCCCTTATCCTTGTCAAGTACCTCTTTGGGTTTCCCTACACTAATGTTACCTGTTACCTTCAACTTGCCCAGAGGGAACGAGAACGGCTTGGTCTCCTTCTCCTTCTTATCCTTGTCGGAGTCTTTACTCAAGCCCCACCCCCTTGAACGGATTCGGCTTGAGGCGTGCGTCAGACACCCCCTCATAGCCACGGTTGACCAAGTCGGTGATCTTCTCGTAGTACTCGACCTTTATCTTCTCGTGCTCGGGGTCCCTTATGTCAGAGAACGCTTTCATCTTCATTATTTCCCGAACCCGAATGGCAATAGCCATATCATCGGTCTCTCCAGCCATGCTGTCTCCTTGACCTTGTGTTGGTGCACTGCCGTCCATGAGCAGTTGCCCGATTGTTGTAAATAACTCATGAGATCCCTCGTCGCGTAGGTCAACACCAGACAGGGCTTCTTCTAGAATCTTACTATGTTCGGAAAGGGCTTCGACAGCACCTGCTGCGACTCCATGCGCCATGTCATAGTTATCGCCCCACTTCCCCTTCAGGCGATCCTCTGAGGCCTTCAGTGACGCTTCCGCTGCGTCTGCCGCCTCACCCTGCGCCTTGGCAAAGTGGTCAAACTGTCGCTGCGTTAGGTTGGCAGAGTGCGCCATGGGCTTGAAGCCCGCCAGCATCTCCTCCATACCCTCACCCACTGTGTAACCCTCAGGAGATTCCGGCATTCCCATCTTCTGGTAAAACGACGATACCTCCTCGGCTGACGAGTCGGCATTCGGAATACGAACAGAGTTACCCATGCGACTCTGCAACTCCTGGTAACTCTTAGCAAGAGAGTCCACGTCATCAAACTTGCCCAGGATCTTATCTTCGACCACCGGGGTTTCGCTATCCTCCACTACTCTTCTCTTTTCTAGCGTTCTCTATCATGGCGTATATCTTCCAGTACGCCGAACGCAATCCGTGCCTCTTAGACATGGCCAAAGGATCAATATGCACCCTCAGTAGAGACCCCTCGGCCTCATGGCTCTTGTTTACCAACTCTTCAGGCTCAAGTGTATCCTTAGCACCGAACATAGATTCTAGGTGCTTAAGTACCCTCTGACCCGCTGGATTATCAAACACAGCAAGATATGCGTCATTTAGCGGCATTCTTCTCTTTCCATCCCCAGCCTAGATTTGGTATATACTTGTCATACCACGGGGGCGGGGTCCAAGAAGCGCCTGAAGTGGTAGTGTGCAGACTGCGGGTCTGTGTCCCTCTCCTATGCATCTCACCAATAGCCGTGTTATTGGAAACGTGTTCTCGCATTAACTGGTACCTAGCGAAAAGAACAGGAGCAGACGTCCCGAGATTCAAACTACCGCTCTTGCTAGCCCAAGAGTATAGGGAGTCCAGTTTTCCTAGAGCCTTCCTGGTTCTACTATAACCGTCAGTTGGCTTACCCATAATGTTGGCGAACATCATTCCTACACTGCCTACACCTCTCGCCCTATTATGGAACTCACTGACGTTCCGCAGAAACTCTCCGCCTTTGGTTCCTGGACGCAACATTGCGAACGGCTTTGGAGCAGTAAGAAACGGGGTTGCCCACTCGCTTACCATTTGGGTTACTCGACGTCGTTTGTCTATTGGCCCCAATGTGGAAGGACGCATGGCATGCTTGAATACGTCATGACCCGCCTTCCCCATTTTTTCTTGAAGTTTCCCAAGTTTACCTAGCGTTCTTCCAACAGCACTAATAACCTTGTGCTTTATGGGGTTGTCTAGTTTGCTCTTTGCCGCCGCTGCGTCCCCAATCCAATCAGCATGTCGCAGCATTTTCCACTTCTTTGCAGCAACAAACGCCACTTTCGTTGCCTTATGGGCAGCAGCCAATGGGATAGGTATTAAATAACTTGCTGTCTCCAAGCCAGAACTCGCTCCTCTGGCCTGTGCCTTACTGGTACCCTTGTTGAACTCTACCAGATCATTCCCCTTGAAACCGGATCTGGCGGCTATTAAGTGATCGAACTTATCCACCTGGGGGCCCCTTCTGTGGTGAATCCTGTTGCATTTGCTGCAACCTATCTTGAGCCGAACGCTCCGCACGCGCCTGCCTTATTTCGTCTATTTCCTGTTGACTCCTAAAGATTTCCGCCGGAACGTCCGACATCCTACTATCGAAGGAACGTAAGCGGTCAGGGTCAATGTCCTCTATATAAGCAGGATCCTGTGTCGCTTGGTACAATGCAAGCCTGCGCTCCAAGAACGACATAACCCGTGCAGCAGATTCCTGCTTCTGTGCAGAGAAGAACGGGGAAGCAAACCTCACCACCGCTTGAACCTCGCCACCTACCGCATCAGCCATAGACTCTGCTTCTGGTAGTTTACCATTCCTCGCCATGATACCAATCACCGACTGGATTGCCGGACCAAGGAACTCGTCATTAATGATGTCGGCTGCGGACGCAAGTCTCTGGAGGCTCCTGGCCTGCCGCTGCCTGGACTCCTCGGCAGAACGGGGCTGACTGGTAGGTTCAGCAAGAACGTCGGAGAGGAACGCCTGTCGGATCTGGTCCCGGTCGTCCCTGGCGATCTTGTCAGCAGCAGCGTAGTCGGCGCCACTACGGAGGTAGTTTGGGGATATCTTTACAGGTGGTCGTGTCACCAGCATACCCCCTGCTGTCATGTCCATGTCAACCATACTATCGTCTTCAACCATTAGTGGCGGGTTGAGATCTTTACCTGCGGCGATAAGTATTTGTCTCCTTAGTTCACTTAGCCCTCTAGCGTCGGCCCTGGCTAAGTGTCCACGCCCACGTCCGTACTCCTCGCCGTCAACACGGTGAAGCCTGCTAACAACGAATGGTGGAATGTCGTAGCCGTCCTCTTTAAGTATACGACCGCCTCCCGACTCACTAACATAGAGACTACGGTATTTCTTGGTTGTTTTTGCTGGGAGGCCACCGAACACCCGGTTCTCGTTCTCGAATACAAACTGATAGTAATCTACCAGTTCCATTTGCTTACCTTGGGAAAGGTTCTGTAATGCGTCTTTGCCTGGGTCCTTAAAGAATCGCGCTGCGTCAATAGAGGGCATCTGGTACCTGCGGGCAACCATAATGATACGCCCACCCTTACCCTGAGACCACCACATTTGACCTATAGGAACAGACTCAAAGGTGATCCCATTGTTTGAGTTAGGACTTAACGTGTCTTCCTCTATCATTAGAGTAGCGTTGCCTAGCACAATCAGATCCCGCAACACCGACGTAGACTCGCTATAGAAGTTGCTATCGGCCAGTTGGGCTAGAACCCTCTGTGCTGTAATGTCCAGAGTCTTCTTCGCAACGTCGTCGTGTGTGAAGTCGTACGGGGGGACAAGCCTCAACCAGTCCTGGGACGGTGGAAGCAATGAACCCTTCATGAAGTTAACTAACTGGTCTGCGGCAATCATGGCTGTAGAGTCAAATACAGGGTGGACCCTCTGCGAGCCCTTAGCCTTCTTGGTTGTGATGTCACCCCTGAAGGGCATCATGTAGTTTGAAATGTCCTGCCATGCCCCCTCATGGGCAGAGCGACTGGACTTCATCGTACTTAACCTGGCTAATAGTTCTTGTACTTCTGTCAATCTAACCTCCAAAGAAGTCCTGCTCGGGGAGCCTGAAGGACCTCATCTGCGCCCTTGCATTCCCTGGCTTCGCTAGGTGTAGCATCATAATAGCCTTATGCAAGGAGTCAATGCAGTGATCTTCCTGCCGTGGAACTATTTTTCCACTTTTATGCCTATATCTCCGCATCTCTGTCAGGATCTCCTTAGTTCCCCGTAACATGAATAAAAGGTTGCCCTGGTTCATCATATCCAAGGTCCGCTCTATGACGCTCATTAGAGCACGAGTCTTCGATCCAGTCATAGGGTCTATCATGTGCGCGGCCTCCGGCAGAACATTGACACCCATTTTCCTGAGTTGGGATACAACGGTTCCAGACGAGGTCTCCCTCATTGCGTCATGGGGCCAAGCCACGGGGATCTCACGACCACCCATACCGATCAACCGACTGCCAAAGTCAGCGACAGACATCCTCTCCGACTTGAAGTCCTGAACAACGTAAGTAATGCCAGAGTTTGGGTCGCTTGATAACTTTACCGCAGCCCACTTGCCCGTAGTGTGCGCAAGGTCTATGCCTATGATCTGCTTGTGGTACTTGGCCACCTGGAAGTCCGCAGTAGTGATCACCTCGTGTGGAACATTGTAGATCAACCCCTGACTGGCGACCGGCCTTCCGTACAGACGCGCCTCTGCGAATGGGTTGTTCTCATACTTCTTCAACAAGTGGTTACGCTGTTCAACAGCCATGTGAGTAGCCTTGGTTATGTCGTAGTTGAGCAGTCTCTTGATCTCACCGTTCGACCCCTCGAACATTAGGTACAGTTCAGTCTCACCCCTCAGTGGAGTCATTGCGATGTCTACATATCCGCCAGTCGCATTTGTACGTGCGGACAGTTCCTCGTAGACCAGCATTTCAGGTTCCTCGTCAATCGCTACCAAGTCTAGCGAGTAACCCTGGAGCCTGCGCCACCCCGTAGAGTACGAGAATACATAGGCCTTGCTGTACCCGTCGAACTCGCCGTTCGCGTCGAAGTGCTTGACCCTGAAGTAGTCGATCTGATTGGCCACCCCGCCCGTCATTCGGGTTATATCCTTTTCTGGATCAAAGGAGCCCTTTGGGAAGTAGCCAGCACCCCGGTCTTCTGGTGGGCCAATGAGTCGGTTGACTAACAAGTCACGTGTTGATTGTGCCGTCTCTCCACCTAGTCCAGCAGAGATAGGCTTCTCAAACCTGACCCCCGTATACCAACTAGGGTAGAGCCCTGTCATGTGATACGTGAACTTCATCATTAGAGCAGTGGACTTGCCCGCCTGATTAGCACCAGTGAGCATCGTTTCCTTGCTGTCCGCGTTTATGAAGTCACGCTGGCGCTCGTTCGCAGAGATAGAACCAAGTAGATCCTTCTCCCTTCGATTAAGCAGTTCCTGCTCTATCTCAATGAGACGAAGTAGTTCTTCATTCTCCATCCAGGCTCAGCCTACCCCTCTGTAGCAACCTTAACATTTCCACCAGTTCCTTGTCTGACTTCTGGTTAAGCCGTACCTCGTCCTTGTCGGTCTGATCCTGCTTTGGCAAAACCTGCGGTATTATAGACCTGCCGAAAAACATTAGTATTTTGTCGCCCTCAGTAGTTCCGGGCTCCGCAAGAGAAGCCATGTGTACCAGTTTATTGAACAGCCCAACTTCGACCAGCATGTTCAAGAACTCCGTCTTAACCTCATAGCCGTCCCGCCACACTGTGCTCGGACAGGGTAGCGTATCTAAAGAACCATTGGACCTCGATAACTGCCATATCTCACGGAAGTCGTCGTCCGTCTGAGAGGCTGAGAACGCATACTCATAAGGGATACCTACCAGTTCACATGCCGACTTGAAGGAGTGGCCAGACTCAACGGCCTCCTTCAACTTGTTCTTTACTCCAAGTCGGAGCATCATGTCATCATAATCGGACTGCCTCTTTGGATCCACCTTTGGCGGGTCTGGATTTGACACATTAACTCTTCCGTTGGGGACTAACATGGCATTCAAGTGTGACCGCTGCCTAGAAGCATACGACCACATACCTACTGTGATCAAGGCCGTGTCGGAGAACCATTTCATTTGCCCCGTCTGCGCCTACGACCTAAGGCTACTGCTCGAAGCGTTCGTGGACAAGAGCCCACACAACGGGGCGAGAAGATTAGTCGGCTCCAAGTTGGTATTCAGAACCGACTTATGAAAACTCGATAAAAATGTTTGACACGGATACCCGGTCCATGGTACGGTCTCCCGCCGTTTAGTACCCCTAGTTAGGAGGACTGCAATGCAGTTCAACAATCTCACCATCTCAGGCAACCTCGTTGGTGCCCCTGAGATGGACATCACCAAGAACGGAACAGACGTAGCACAGTTCCGTATCGCCAACAACCTCGGTTCGCAGGAGAAGAGGCACACCAACTTCCTCGACGTGACTGTCTACGGGAAGGGCGCCGAAAACTGCGAGAAGTATCTGGCAAAAGGCGACTCCGTGCTTATCACTGGGACCCTCCGCATTGACGAGTACAAGACTCGTGACGGTGAACCACGGAAGGCTATCATTGTCGAGTGCAACAACGTTCAGTTCGTCAAGTGCAAGGCGTGGGCTGAGTCTGAGGAGTACGTGGCCACTCCCAAGCAATCCAGGGCCCCGGTAACTGAGGAGACACCCTTCTAGTACCGCCGGATGAGGACGGTGGCTGCGCCGTGGATGCGTAGCCACCAAACTCTAGAGAATCACCATGAAGATAGAAGACCACATATTCAAGCAGATGTGCGACAGAAAAGATAACTACCCAGTCCACCCAGAAATGATCAGGCTCTACCTACCCTGCATAGAGGACTTCCGAAAAGTAGTCCCACCCATAATGTCGTCAGAAGACCTCGATTGGATCTACCTCCGCCACTGCAACCACGGTAGGGACTCCTCGCCAGCGTGGCGTAGTAGACTAATGTACTACATAAACCACTTCGTTAAACTCAGGACGGACCCTGACTTCATATCCTCCGAGGCTGCGGTATGCCACCTAACGAACAACCAAAACTATCAGAAGAATCGGTGGAAAGTCATTCGCAAAATGGAGGAGGCTGCGGGAGCAGACGGAGACGAGATCGACTTCGTTGAATGGTATACCAACAAAGGAAACAGGGACTACAGGTCGAAGAAGTATATCCCAGTCTCGCATGACGGTAGACCTGTGATAAGTAGGGACCACAATGGTTGGTATCCCACACACCATATAAACGGGCGAAGATTGCCTTGTAAGCGACTAGCACTACTATACGCAAAAGCAAAAGCCAGGGAGAGATTTATGGATATGCTAGAAAGGGTATTATGAACAAGAACGGGTACCATGCTATTGAGGGCAGAGGCGTGCTATACGAAGTGATCACACGTGTCCATATTGACAAAGACACGGTCACAATACAACTTTTTAGGGCCCACACTGTCGAGCCCTTTGGCGAGTTGCAAGTACCCAAAGAACACATACGGGGACTTGTAGCGCAACTTCTTCCACACGAAAGGTGCGCAGGAGATGCATAGCGATCTACTAGATGCCCTCTTCACTGAAGGCGAGATAATAAACGTACGGGGTTTTGGAGCCCCGAACCCCACCGGGAACTTCAGCACCATGCTGCCTTACGGTGACGACGACCAACTACGAACACAAGTCGAACGGGCTCAATCGCAGTTATCCAACTCTGGGTTCGGCGTTGCCGTACGTAGATCCGCAGAAGGCAATGGGGGACAGGGAAACCTACTACACTCCAGAGCACTGTGGGTTGACGTAGACGACCCCGAAATAACACTCGAAACCCTCGACGAACGTGCAATGCTGGCGGGGTATCCCGCCCCGACCATTGTCGTCTCTACAGGTGGTGGCGCACACTGCTATTGGTGCCTGGACGCACCCGCACCGCTACATACGCTAGACGAGCGTGGGGACTTCAAGAAGAGGCTACAGATTCTGTCCAAGGCTATGTCGGGGGATCCGAAGTGTGCTGAGCCTGCCAGGATCATGCGTATCCCTGGTACGGTCAACATGAAGAGACCCGGACGATACGAGACGCACATGGTGTGTTCCAGGAGTACCACTTACCCTATCCACCGCTTCCCTGACAAGGACTTGATTATCAGGAGCGGTGAACGGAACAACGCTATCTTCCAGGAGGCGGTGCGTCAGAGAAACCTTTCGGTACCCAGGGACGCTGCCTATGATGTTATCTGGGCAATGAATGAGGTATGCTGCCGACCCCCACTTAGCCCAGAGGAGGTTGGTACAACTGTATCCTCTGCCTATAACCGGGAGACGGGCGCTGGGGCACCGGGCGTGCGTTTTCCAGAGGCGATTGAGCGAGAGATAGCGATCTCCTTTATCCGTGAACGTGGAGATAACCTCAAGTACGAGGAGGGTTTAGGGTGGCTCCTCTATAACGGAAAGCACTGGGGGCGCGACGAAAACGAGGCATTGAACATGGTGGGTGCGTACATCAACTTGCTGCGCATCAGAGCAGGCGAAGCCGGAGGTGCCCAGGAAAGGCTCAGTAGCCTATGCTCCCGAAGCCTGACATACAGAAAGATCAAGGATATCCTAGCACTCTCCTCAACCGTGAGGGAATGCCGTATCAACGCAGAGGACTTCGACAACGACCCCATGAAGGTAAACTTCCAGAACTGCACCCTGACCTTTAGCGAGGACGGGGAGTTCTCTCAAGGCGAGCACAACCGTGACGACCACTTAACTAACATACTACCAAGTAACTACACGCAAGGTTGTAGCAAGCCAGAGGGGTTCCTGAAGTTCCTCAACGAGATCTTCAACGAGGACGCAGACGTCATACGATACCTACAGAAGAGGTTGGGGTCATGCCTCCTGGGTAACGTAGGCGACTCCAAGGCACTGATCATGTTCGGAGACGGAGCGAATGGGAAGTCGGTGCTTGCTGGTATCCTACAGGGGTGCCTGGGCGAGTACTGCTTCCCTGTTCCGGCTTCGACGCTCACAGGGGGCGAGGGTGGCGAGACAAAGGTAGCCAGCCTCCAGGGGAAGCGTGTGGGGCTGGTTCACGAGTTCGGCAGCAACACCCAGTTGAACGACGAGCGGTTCAAGATGCTCACCGGGGGCGAGGCTCTGATAAGTGGTAGGCATCTTTATGGCAGACACTTCTCTTTCCGTCCGGTGACCAGTTTCCTTATCATGTCGAACTACCTACCCACGGTCAACGACATGTCGCACGGCCTATGGAGGCGTATGGCCCTGATCCACTTCCCTGTCATTATCCCAGAGCACGAGCAGGAGAGAGGTCTCATGCGGCGGCTAGTGGACAGTGAGCGCGACCAGATCATGTCGTGGCTAATCGAGGGGACTCGGGGGTTCCTTCAAGAGGGGCTCGAAGAACCGGAAGCCTGCCGTGCCGCATTGGAAGACTACAAGGACAGCGAGGACGTGATCTCCGTGTTCCTCCACGAGAAGTACGAGCCCTTTACTGCTGGGCGTGTACGTATCAGTAAGGTCTACGAAGCGTTCACGGAATGGTGCAGGCGGAGGGGTCAGAAGCCCGGCCTGAACATTAACAACTTTGGACGGCTAAGTCACGGACGTATGATTGGTGAGGGTGAGAATCGGTGCAGGATAGACAAGGGGAAGAAGGGTGGTGACGTGTACCTCTTCGGGATCACCGAAAAGCAGGAGGAGCGTATCAGTTGGATGGATTAATCGTCTCCGGTAGACCGGGTCTCATGCGTAAGCGGTCGGGTCTCATGGCCCTGTTCAGTTTGGTTATTTCCTTCACAGCCCCAGACGGAATCGAGGTGACTGACCCCACGGTGTCGTCCTTTGGTGAATAGCAGGAGGTGATCACCAGCATGTCCTTGGTGTGGGTTAAGACCCATCCAATGGATATGAATAGGTGAGGTGTGACCTTGCGTGCCGCCTCCAGCGGTGTCCAGGAATCGTCTCCAACAATGTCCACCCACTTGACAAAGACCAATGTGTTTTGTTTAATCATGGCGTACTCTCCGTAGGGAGTGTCTCAGTCGGGCTTCTGAGGCACTCCCATTTTCTTAAAGAAGGAGTATCCTTGCCAAACGTAGATCTAATAAAACACATGGAGGACCCCTTGATAACAATCCCCAAGGACCCCCCACCCTGCATTATCGTCGTTGACACCCGTGAGCAGAAGCCGTACAAGTTCAAGACCCCCACAATAAAGCACGCACTGGCTACTGGGGATTATAGCGTAAGAAACTTTGAGGACGACATGACGGTGGAGAGAAAGTCCCTGGACGACCTGATCAAGTGTGTGGGGTCGCAGCGGGATCGGTTCATGGATCAAATGCGCCGCCTCCAGTACTTCAAGCACCGTATGTTAATGATCGACTGTTCGTGGGACCAGATCGACATGGGGGGGTGGCGAGCAGGGAAGATCACCCCTAACCACGTCAAGGGGACGCTGTGCTCGATCATGAGCATGGGGATCCCCGTAACTGTGGCTGGCGACCGCAAGAGAGCCACGGATCTCACAGCCCGTTTCCTGACGGGTTGCTATCGACGTGAGTGGCTATGGCTACGCAAAAGACTTATGGATAGAGTAAACTAAGATGCATAGGCATGGTGAACTAAGAGTGCGTCATAATGAGGCAGGACGAACCATGACGTTCTCACCGAAACTTTCTTCTTACCGTACAGAGCAGAGAGAGAGAAGGGTATAGTTGTATACTACTTCTTGGGTGAAAGTGTCATACTTCGTCATGGCTGGTTCTTAAGTAGTTGTAGGTACTAGACTTACGACCAGGACGAGCCATGACCAACCCCATGACGGAACAGGACAAGGCATGACGAGCAGGAGCGTAAGGATACTAGATCGGCTGGTGGCAGCCAACCCGGAGGCACTAACACTCGACGGAATGGACGAAGCACTCGTTGGAATCGGTGGTCCGTTCAATAATGTCCTCGCAATCTATGACCGAGCCGTCCTGGTCGTCATACTTCGTCATGGCGGACTGACCGAGGACGAGGCGCTGGAGTATATAGATTTTAACATATCCGGAGCGTATGTGGGTAAGCATACACCCATAATAGCGGAGTTCTTTACCATAAACGAAAACGCGCTCTAGCCAGGGAAGTGGTACATATATAGCACACGCGGCCTGGGCGGTGGGGGGCCTACCCCGGTACCTTATCGGCCCTTGGTGCGCCAGCCCGCCTCACATTATCGGCCCCACATTATCGGCCCTCGACAGAACGATTTTGGATTTCCCTTGACTTTTGGACCCGACTATGGATGGCATCTTATCGGCCCGGGGTAACATTATCGGCCCACCCACATCTTATCGGCCCGGGGGTATATTATCGGAACATGATACGTTATCGGCCCTCCTGACATTATCGGCCCGAATAGAATATTTCTCTTGACTTTCTTGACG
>JYMV01012888.1_pt1 | contig 15752 bp, 16 predicted proteins | sample 338911 | NCBI WGS metagenome assembly JYMV01 (sample SAMN03354496, study PRJNA234377) | hydrothermal vent metagenome | biome: Deep sea; feature: Hydrothermal plumes at the Eastern Lau Spreading Center, Western Pacific Ocean; material: Seawater | place: Tonga | collected 2009 | depth 2000 m m
ATCTCGGGGTCGGTCATTATCGTCGCCAAATTGGAGATAGGACTCGTCGAAGATTACATCGAGGATTTGATAATCCTGCTGTTGGCATTTCTGGTGGACAAGACCCTTTCGGAGGTTTACGCGCTCACGCGTATAAAGAACCTCGTTAGGGAGCGTTTGGGAAAAAACCTTCCCCTCCTTTAGGTCTCCCTAAAATACTTCCTCTTTTAGGATGCCCAAAAGAACCGATATCCGAAAAATCCTGATAATCGGCTCCGGTCCCATAATCATAGGTCAGGCGGCGGAGTTCGACTATTCGGGAACCCAGGCTTGCAAGGCTTTGAGGCAGGAGGGTTACGAGGTAGTTCTCGTCAACTCCAACCCGGCGACGATAATGACCGACCCCGAGATAGCCGACCGGACTTACGTCGAACCGCTGACGGCGGAGGTGCTCGAGAGGATTATAGAAAAGGAGCGTCCCGACGCGCTGCTGCCCACCCTCGGGGGTCAGACCGGTTTGAACCTCGCGGTCGAACTCTACGAAAGGGGAATCCTCCAAAAATACGGCGTGGAGCTAATAGGGGCTAACTACGAGGCTATAAAGCGGGGGGAAGACCGCGAGCTCTTCGCCGAAACCATGGAGAGGATAGGGCTAAAGGTTCCCCCCCGTGCGGTCGTCAGCTCGGTGGAGGAGGGGCTGAAGGCTATAGAGAAAATAGGCTTTCCCGTCATCTTGAGACCCGCCTTCACCCTCGGGGGAACGGGCGGTTCCATAGCCTACAACCGCGAGGAGTTCGAGCAGAAGTTAAAAATAGCCCTCGAAGCGTCCCCGATTCACCAGGTTCAGCTCGACAAATCGCTCATAGGTTGGAAGGAATACGAGCTCGAGGTTATAAGGGATAAAGCCGACAACGTGATAATCGTCTGTTCCATAGAGAACCTCGACCCCATGGGCGTCCACACGGGGGACTCCATAACGGTGGCACCCGCCCAAACCCTAACCGACAAGGAGTATCAGATTCTTAGGGACGCCGCCATAGCGATTATAAGGGCTATAGGGGTCGACACGGGGGGTTCGAACATCCAATTTGCGGTCAACCCCGAAAACGGCGACTTTTACGTTATAGAGATGAACCCGAGGGTCTCCCGCTCCTCGGCGCTGGCATCGAAGGCGACCGGTTTCCCCATAGCCAAGGTGGCGGCGAAGCTGGCGGTGGGCTACACCCTCGACGAGCTCAAAAACGACATCACCCGCGACACACCCGCCTCCTTCGAGCCCTCCATAGACTACGTTGTGGTAAAGATTCCCCGCTTCAACTTCGACAAATTCCCGTCGGCGGACAAAACCCTCACCACCATGATGAAGTCGGTCGGCGAGGTTATGGCTATAGGGAGAACCTTTAAGGAAGCCCTCCTAAAGGCGGTCAGAAGTTTGGAAAAAGACCTCTACGGGTTTACCGATATAGACCTGTCCCACCTTTCGGACGACGAACTGGTCAAGGGACTCATTACCCCCACCGAATACCGCCTCTGGTACGTCGCCGAAGCCTTCCGAAGGGGTTACGACATAGACGAGGTTTACGAGTATTCGAAAATAGACCGCTGGTTTTTGGCGAATATCAAGCAGCTGGTGGACGCCGAGATGCTCCTAAGGGGCAAGAGGTTGGAGGAGCTTTCCGCCGAGGAACTCCGCCTACTCAAAGAGTGGGGCTTTAGCGACCGCGAGATAGCCAAGCTCCTAAACGTCTCCGAAGGTGAGGTTAGGGAGTTCCGCAAAAAACTCGGCATCCGCCCCGCGGTCAAGGTGGTCGACACCTGCGCCGGCGAGTTCAAGGCGTATACCCCCTACTACTACCTGTCCCACGAGAGACCGCACTTCGTTTTGACCGAAGGGGGAGAGCTTAAGGAAGTCCTCGACGAGGGATAAACTCAAACAACCCACCAGCGGTTCTTTCTCTCCATTCCACTTTTGGGGACGTCCGCTTAAACCCCTTCCGCCAAGAGGAAAGACAATACCGACTAACCCCTTTACGGGACGCAAATCGCAAAAACCCCCGAAGGGGTTGTGTTAGCATAGACCAACCAAAAAGGGAGGTCGGTAAATGCTTCAAGAGCTCCACGTTACGCGGGGAATTATCGAGAGCTTCACCAAGGAGCTGTTGGAATACACAAAGGTAGACGTCGCCGTGGTGGGGGCTGGACCCTCCGGTTTGGTAGCCGCCTATCTGCTCGCCAAGGGGGGCAAAAAGGTCGCCATATTCGAGAGGAAACTCTCCCCCGGCGGCGGCATATGGGGGGGCGGTATGCTCTTCAACAAGGTCGTCGTGCAGCGCGACGCCGAGCATATCCTCAGGGAGTTCGACATAAACACCACCCCCTACGGGGATAACTACCTGATAGCCGACGCCGTCGAATTGGCTTCCACCCTCATATCGAAGGCGGTAAAGGCGGGGGTGAAAATCTTCAACGGCGTTCACGTCGAGGACATCGTTATAAAAAACGGACGGGTCAACGGCGTGGTGATAAACTGGACGCCGGTCGATATGGTCGGTCTGCACGTTGACCCCCTCGTAGTCGAGGCTGAATACGTTTTGGACGGAACGGGACACGACGCCGCGGTTGCCAAGCTCGCCGCCAAGAGAACCAACTGCTGCGACGTCAAAGGTATGGGCGCCATGTGGGTGAACGAGGCGGAAAAGCTCGTCGTCGAAAAGTCGGGCGAGGTTTATCCCGGTCTCTACGTTATGGGTATGTCGACCGCCGAAGTTTACGGACTCCCCCGAATGGGTCCCATATTCGGCGGTATGTTCCTAAGCGGGGAAAAGGTTGCAAAAGAGATACTCCAAAGGGGGTAAAAAAAGCCCCTTCCATTTGAAGGTTTTCGTCCGTTTTTTCCCACCCTTTGGGTTGTCTTTAAAAACCCCTTCAATAGGCTCTAAACCTCGAGTCCCATAACCTCGTCGAGGAGTCGGAGCATCTCCTCCAGCGATTGGACTTGAATAACACCCTCCACCCTGTGGGTTTTGTAGCCTATGACGGTCTTACCCAGGATGAGGGCGTAGGCTATCTCCGAAAGGGTGCCGTAGTGTCCCCCTACGGCGAGAACCACCTCCCCGCTCGCCACCACAAGCGGGTTTCTGTTCCAACCCATTCCGGTATTGACCTTTATGTGGAGGTAGGGGTTTCCGTCGCTCCCGTCGTAGGTGGTCAGTATTCCCAACGCCAGACCCCTACCGCTGTCGCGCACCCCTTTGGATACCGCCTCCATCACCCCGGTGCGCCCGCCGTTGACCACAACCAGGTTTCTCCTACCCAGTTCCAACCCCAACCTGTAGGCAAACTCGTAAATCTCGTCGCCCGGTTTCGCCGCCGAGGCTCCTATTACCGCAACCTGTCTCATCTCCCCACCTCGTAAACGCCTATAACCCGATAGTTAAATACGTCGCTCGGATTGGGTTCCCTCTGAACGTATTCCAGACAGAGGTATCTGCCCATCTTTTCCACGAGTAGGGTGTGCAGTCCGTAATCCTCCCCGCCGAAGTTTTCGAAAAACTCCTCCGACTTACCCCTCTCCACCGGCAGAACCGCCTTCCACACGATGGGTTTACCCTCCCTATCGACGGCGGGCAGACCCTTTACATTCGTCAGAGCCAACTCGACCTGAAAGGCTTTTTTCTTCCCAAAGCCCAAAAAGCCGCTCTTTAGGGTCTTAAAGCTGACCTTTTGAACCCTACCGCACCTAAACCCGTGGGAGTAGGTATACCCCTCCTTCAGGAGGGCTTGGAATTTCTCCCTCGATATCTTGTAAAGCCGCTTGAGGCGGAAGCCCTTTACCACCTTGAAGCGCACCGCGTCGTAGGGTGTGGTAGCCCCTTCGAAAGCCGGTTCCTCTTTGTGGGGTTGGACGTAGTCGACCTTTACAACGGCGGTTAGGAGTTTTACAACCTCACCCCTAAGGGTGTTGAACTTCCATATATACCCGCTGGGGAGTTCGAGGTATCCCTCGAAGACCTTTTCCTTACCCTCCCCTTTGTAGGAGACCTTAATGAGTTCCCCGTAACGGGTTCCCTGCGAGTATATGTCCCCCGCAAAGGTTGGGGACAGGAAGATTAAACCGGCGAGGGATAACTTCAGCACTCTTGCGCCCATAAAGGGGGAAATTAAGAGAAAACCCCTAAGGGGTCTACCTCCTTACCAGAACGCGGAAAGCCTCCTCCAAGTCGGTGTCCAACTGGAGGTTAAAGCGGTTTTCCACCTCCGCCACGAGGTCTATAAGCTCGCAGGGGGCTAGACAACTTTCCATAAAGGGTTCGAGGGGTTTGTCCTCGTCCACCGAGAGGAGCACCTTTTCCCACATCTCCCTATCGGGTTTTTTATTTGTCCGTTCCTCCACGCAGCGGCGGCATCTGTGGTATTCCTCGAAGAGGTCGGTGGTAAATCTGACCACCTCGCAGTAGCCCCTCGCTATATCCCCGGCATCCTCCTCGAGGAGCAAAATCCACCTTTTGGGAACGTCGAGCAGATAGTAACGCTTTGCCACCACGCTGTCGAAAAACTCTTCGTGCAGACGCCTGACCAACCTTTGGTAGAGCTCCAAGGGGGTGTCCTGTTTGGGAACGTGGAGGCGGTGGCGGATATTTTTAAAGGTCACCTCGTAGAGGGTTGCGTTATCGGTTTTCGCCTCCCTGATGGTGTCCACTTCCAGCGATAGAGCCCTTCGGGCGATTATTCCCTCAAGCTCGTCCCTCAAAAGGGTGGGTGTAAACCTATCGCGCAGTGTGAAGATTATGTCGTTGACCTCCGCCGCGAGCAGTCGGAGGTCTTCGAGCATCATAAGTTCCCTATCCATAAGTTAACAAAAATAGCTGTCAAAGGGGAAAGGACAAACCCAAAGGGGTTAAACTATCCTAACCTCCCTTTTTCCCCCTTCGAGGTGTCCGATAATACGAGCCTCCCCGTGGAGGGAAAGAATTTTTTCGGCGTTTTCCCTATCGGTGGCTATAACCATTCCCACACCCATGTTGAAGGTTTTAAACATCTCCTCCTCGGGGACATTTCCCTCCTTCTGTATCCACTCAAATATCGGGAGTTTGGGGAGTTTTTCCTTCTCCACCACGGCGGTCACATTTTCCGGGAGAATCCTCACCAGGTTTCCGGGAATTCCGCCCCCCGTAATGTGGGCTATCCCCTTGAATTTAACCCCTTTCCCCTTGAGGGAGAGGATATCCTTAACGTATATCCTCGTGGGGGTTAAAAGAATTTCTCCCAAAACCCCGCCCAGCTCCTCTACGTATTGGTCGTATCTGTAGCCTCTGTCGGCGATTATCTTCCTCACCAGGGAATAACCGTTGGAGTGGACGCCCGAAGAGGGGAGACCTACAAGAACATCGCCCGGCTTTATGTCTTCGCCGGTTAGCATCTCATCCCTCTCGACCACACCGACGCAGAAACCCGCCAGGTCGTATTCCCCCGGTTTATAGAAGCCGGGCATCTCCGCCGTCTCGCCCCCCACCAGATAGCATTCGGCTTGTTTGCACCCCTCCACTATCCCGTCTATTACCTGTTTTTGGGTCTCGAGGTCGAGCTTACCCGTGGCTATGTAGTCGAGGAAAAAGAGGGGCTTTGCCAGGGTGGTGATAAGGTCGTTCACGTTCATAGCCACCAGGTCTATACCGACCGTGTCGTGCTTGTTCATAATTTGGGCTATCTTTAGCTTCGTCCCCACCCCGTCGGTGGTCGAGACGAGAACGGGATTTCTGTATTTGGATATGTCGAGCAGATAACCCGCCGCAAATCCCCCGAAGGGGGTGACAATCTCTTTCCCCTGAACCTCCTTGACGCGCTCCTTTATGTATTCGACGAATTTGTCGGCTTTCTCGATATCGACGCCGGCGTCTCTGTAGGTAGCCATAAGGAAAAACTCTACCCGCTTTGGGGAAAACCTATATTAAAAACCGTTATGGGTATACGGTTGGAGAGGCTCGCCCACACGTTGCAGGAAGAGATTTCCAACCTCCTAAGGGAGGAACTCGACCCCAACACCTACGGGTGGGTGAGCGTAACGGGGGTAAAGCTGTCCAAGGATTTGAAAGATGCGGTGGTGTTCGTAACGGTATTTCCCGAACATCTGGAGGGTAAGGCTTTGGAAAAACTCCAAAAGATGTCGGGTTACATAAGGAAGCACCTCGCCGGTAGGGTGAGGGCGAAAACCGTCCCCAAGGTGAGGTTTGAAATAGACAACCTAACCAAACTGGTCGAGAGGGGTATTATCGAACCTCCCAAAGGAGGGGGGTAATATAGAAACCTCCAAATGTCGAAGATATTTCTACTCCTGGTGGTGGTTGCGGTTCTGTCGCTATTTTTGCAGCAGTTTGTCGAAGCCCTGTTTATAACCACCGTCTTGGTGTTTGCGGTTTTCTTCTTCCTCGGATTGGTCTTCTTCTTTCAGGGGCTGACGGGTGGGGATACCGAACAACTGATAACCGGTCTGGCTATTGCGGTCTTTTCCGCCTCCTACATAATGGTGAGCTACTACTACATGAAGAGGAGGGAAAGGGATAAGGATTAAAGGGTGAGGTCGAGAATCCTTTCGGTTTTGTCGAGTTCCTCCTCGGAGGGATACCTGTTGTCCTCGGAAACCTCTTTTATGATGTTGGCGATGATGTAGATGAGCGCGCCGACGATTTCGGGGAGTTTGTTTTCGAGCTCGGCTTCGAGGGGATACTTTAGGGGGGGTTTGCTCGCCAAGAATTTGAGGATGTCCTCTATGGGAACCTCCTCTTCGAGCTCGCGGAACTTCCTCATAGATTGCCTGAAACCCATGGTTAGGGGTATATCGGAGAGCCAAATAACCTGCCTGTCGTTGTAGCTGGCGTTCTCCTCGCCGACCTTTAGCAGGTCGTAGAGCTTTTTCTCAACCATTTCGATGACGCGGGCGGTCTTGTTTTTGTCGAGGTCTATACCCGCCGCCCTTCTGGCGATTTGCTCGAGCCTGGCGTGTCCTATAACCTTTGCCATTTCGCTTTCCTCCTTACCTATTTTTTGCTAAGAAAGGAAATATTATCCGCACACCCTTGGGGGGCAACGGTTCGAAGATACCCCTCCGGAGGTAACCGAAATCAGAAAATCCCCCTTGAGGAAATACAATTTGTTAGCCTTCCGATGGAGTTTAAAAAGGTTTTCAAAGACCGAAAGGAGTACGGCGAATACTTCAAAAACCTCATAGAGCTCGAAAGGGAGGCGGAAAAGGAGTTCCACATAAGGGAGATAAAGCTCCTGACCGGCAAGGAGCGCGAGCAGAGGGGAAGGGCAATTCTGGGACTGAAAGCCTCCTACAAAGGGGAGATAGTTGGCGGTTATAAGGTCTACCGCTTCGGTCGCCCCGATATGCCGGAAAACCACCAGATAAAGGTCGGGGATGTGGTTTTGGTGAGCCGAACCAATCCCCTTAAAGAGGGAGTCGAGGGAACGGTTTACGAGAAGGGTAAGAGATACCTCGATATAGCCTTCTCCGACCCGCCGCCCGACCTCACCAGGGGCTACTGGAGGGTCGACCTATTTGTAAACGACATCACCTTTAAGAGGATGAACGCCGCCCTTACCCGTTTCGAGGAGGGAAAAACGGAATACCCCGAGGAGGTTATTCTCGGAAAGGGTAAAGACCTCCTAAAGGTAAGGGAGGAGGAGATAAAACCCTTTAACGGGAACTTAAACGAATACCAGATAGAGGCGGTCAAGCGGGCTTTGGGTAGCGAGCCGCTCTTTCTGATACACGGACCCCCGGGAACGGGAAAGACGACCACCCTCGTGGAGGTTATCGAACAGCTGGTTAAGAACAAAAAGGAGCAAGTTCTGGCAACAGCCGACAGCAACACAGCCGTCGACAACCTGATGGAACGCCTCATTAAGAGGGGCATAGAGGTCGTCCGCATAGGGCATCCCGCGAGGGTCTCGAAGGAACTCATAGAGCACACCCTCGACTACAAAGTCCAAAACGACCCCGACTACGAAAGGGTCAAGGAAATCGAGAGGAAGATAGACGAGATAAAGGCTCAGCAGGCCAACTACCTGAAGCCGACACCCCAGTGGAGGAGGGGGCTTTCCGACAAGCAGATAATGGAACTCGCCCGCCAAAACAGAAAGACGAGGGGGATAAAGCTCTCAAAGCTAAAGTCGATGGCTAAGTGGCTCGAACTTCAAGAGGAGATTAAGAAACTGATAGAGGAGAGGAAAAAGGTAGAAAACCGAATAGTGGATAAGGTTCTTTCCAACTCCCAAGTGGTGTTGGCTACGAACTCCACCTCCGGAAGCGAGTTTTTGGAAAACCGAACCTTCGGGGTTTTGGTCTTGGACGAGGCTTCCCAGGCTACCGAACCCTCGGCGCTCATACCGCTTATAAAGGCTAAAAAGGTGATAATGGCGGGAGACCACAAACAGCTCCCCCCCACCGTCCTGCACCCCGACGCCAAACCGCTATCCTACACCATGTTCGAGCGCTTTACCGAACTCTACCCCGAGGCGGTTTACATGCTCCGAATCCAATACAGGATGAACGAACTTATAAAGGAATTCCCTTCGGAGGAGTTTTACGGAGGTGGTTTAATCTCCCACGAGGGTGTCAAAAACATTAAACTCTCCGACATAGCGGCTAAAAGGAGCGAAAACCCCGCCCTGGACGACACCCCTATAGTTTTTATAGACACCCTGGGGAAATTTGCCGAGAAATCCCGCAGGGGGAGCTTTTCCAAATACAACCCCGAGGAGGGAAAACTGGTTAAGAAACTGGTCGAGGACTTGAAGGAAATGGGAATCCGACCGGAGGATATAGGCGTTATTACCCCCTACAAAGACCACGAGGACTACTTAAAGCAACTTATTCCCGACGTGGAGGTCAAAACGGTCGACGGCTTCCAAGGCAGGGAGAAGGAGGTAATCATCATCTCCCTAGTGAGGAGCAATCCCGACGAGGAAATAGGCTTCTTGGAGGATTTGAGGAGGTTAAACGTAGCCATTACGAGGGCTAAGAGAAAACTCATCCTCGTGGGGGACGCTAAAACCCTAAGCTCCCATCCGGTGTATAAAAAACTCATAGACTACATAAGGGAGAAGGGAAAATATTTGACCGTTGAGGATTTGGAGGGGAAAAATTAACCCTTTTCGGTCTCCTTTTTCACCTCATACTCCGGTTGGTATCCGGCTATGTATTCCTTGAGAATCCTACACTTGGTGGTTCCCTCACACTTCAAGACCACGTAGGGGTCTTCTATCTTGTCTATAGTCCCCACTATACCGGCGGAGGTTATAACCTTGTCTCCCACCTTGAGGTTTTCCAAAAATTTCTGATGCTCTTGGCGGCGCTTCCTCTCCGGTCTTATCAGGAGGAAGTAAAAGAGGGCGATAAAAATCGCAAAAAATAGCAGGTTCGTTATCAAAAATCCGGTTCCGCTTCCGTGCATAAGAGCTTTACATTATTCCAAAATCCCACACGCCGATATGCGAAATGTTTTCACACCCGTTTGAGGGTAAAGGGAAACAAAACGCAAAGGGGATTATTTGAGCCTTTCGGCAACGTAAAGGGTTATATCCCTCATTCTGTTGGAGTAACCCCACTCGTTGTCGTACCAAGCCACTATGTGGGCGAGGTTTCCGCCGACCACCTTGGTGGAGAGGGCGTCCAGTATGGAGGAGTAGGGGTTTCCAACTATATCCTGCGAAACGAGGGGCTCCTCGCTGTATTGGAGGATACCCTTGAGGTAGCCTTCGGCCGCCTCTTTGAGAACGGCGTTAATCTCCTCGGGGGTGGTCTCCCTCTCCAGTAGGACGACGAGGTCAATCATCGAACCGTCGGGAACGGGAACCCGGCGAGCCTCCGCCTCCAGCCTACCCTTCAGTTCGGGGATAACCTTACCGGTAGCCTTAGCCGCACCGGTGGTTGTGGGGATTATGTTTATAGCCGCCGCCCTGGCACGCCTTAGGTCTTTGTGGGTGCCGTCGAGGAGACGCTGGTCCATGGTGTAGGCGTGGGTGGTGGTCATAACGCCCTTAACTATTCCGAAGTTCTCGTGAACGACCTTTGCAACGGGTGCGAGGCAGTTGGTGGTGCAGGAGGCGTTGGAAATGACGTGGTGGTTTTCGGGGTCGTACTGTTCGTGGTTTACCCCCAACACTACCGTTATATCCTCGTTCTTACCCGGGGCGGAGATTATTACCTTCTTGGCTCCCGCCTTTAGGTGTTTAGCCGCCTTATCCCTCTCCCTAAACTTTCCGGTGCATTCGAGAACTATGTCGACGCCCAAGTCCTTCCAGGGTAGCCTTTCGGGGTCGGGTTCGCTGAAAACCTTTATCTCCTTGCCGTCCACGACCAAGGTATCTTCACCCTTTACCGAAACCTCACCCTCGTAAACCCCGTGAACCGAGTCGTACTTAAAGAGGTGGGCGCTGTTTTGTGCCCCGGCGAGGTCGTTTATCGCAACAATCTCTATTTCCTCCAAGAGGTCGGGGTTAACCATATTTCCGAAGACAACTTTGGGAGAGCACTTGAGCGCTTCGAAGAAAGCCCTTAGGGTTCCCCTACCTATGCGACCGAAGCCGTTTATAGCCACCTTTATAGCCATGAGGTTTTAATTATCCACCTAACGGAATACCTTTTCCGAAGAGTCCCAATATAGGCTTGGAAAAAAGTTCCTTTTGGGGAATTGAAGGGAGGAATAAACAAAAAGGGGTTAGGAAGCACCCTTAATTTCCTCGAAGATATCCTGTAGGGCGTAAACCTCCAGTTTACCGCCGGCGCGGCGGAACTCCCTAATAGCCTCCAAAACAGCCTTTGCCGCCCTCAAAGTGGTGTAATAGGGCACCTTCTCCTGAACCGCCGCCCTCCTTATGTAGTAGGCGTCGCTCCTTTCCCTCTTACCCGAAGAAATCGACCTCCCGGTTGAGGATTAGGTCGACTATATTGGGTCTCCCCTCGGAGTATTTGAGAACCATCTTAGCCGCTATGCCGTTTTCCTTCAAAAGCTTGTAAGTCCCCCTTGTGGCTAGGATTTCGAAACCCAGTTCGGCGAAGGTCTTCGCTATCTCCACCACGTGGGGTTTGTCCTTATCCGCCACGGAGATAAAGACCCTTCCCTCCGAGGGCAAACGCATACCGGCGGCGAGCTGCGCCTTGTAGTAGGCTAAACCGAAACTTTTGTCGACCCCCATAACCTCGCCGGTCGATTTCATTTCGGGTCCCAATACCGGGTCTTCCTCGGGAAATCTATCCCAAGGGAAGACCACCTCCTTAACGGTATAGTAGGGAAAGTCGGCGGGCAGAAAGTCGCTTGCGAAGTGAACGTTTCCCCTCTCGAGGCGCTCAAACACTTCGGGAACGAGCTCCCGCAACCTCTTTCCGACCCCAATCTTGGCGGCGAGCTTGGCGAGGGGGTAGCCCACCGACTTGCTCACGTAGGGGACGCTACGGGAGGAACGGGGGTTGACCTCCAAAACGTAGACTTCGCCGTCCTTGACCGCAAATTGGATGTTGATGAGCCCCTTTACGTCGAGAGCCAGCGCCAATTTGCGGGAGTAATCCTTTACCCTCTCGACCAATTCCGGCGGGAGGGAGTAGGTCGGTATGGCGGCGGCGCTGTCTCCCGAGTGAACCCCCGCCTCCTCTATGTGCTCCATAACGGCACCGATGAGGACATCCTCCCCGTCGGCTACCGCATCGACGTCGAGCTCGACCGAGTTCTCCAGATATTTGTCTATTAGGATGGGTCTCTCGTTGGATACCTGAACCGCCTCGGTAATCCACTCTTTTAGCTCCTCGGGGTCGTAAACTATGCGCATAGCCCTCCCGCCGAGCACGTAGGAGGGTCTGACCAAAACGGGATAACCTATCTCCTCCGCCACCTTTAGGGCTTCATCCAAAGAGGTTGCGGTTCCACTGGGCGGTTGCTTTAAGCCGAGCTCCAAAAGGAGTTTCCTAAATAGGTCTCTATCCTCCGCGCGGTCTATACTCTCGGGGGAGGTTCCGAGTATCCTAACCCCCGCCCTTTGGAGGGGTATGGCGAGCTTTAGGGGTGTTTGACCGCCGAACTGAACGAAAACCCCGTAGGGCTTCTCCTTTTCGACGATATCCAAAACGTTTTCGTAAACGATGGGCTCAAAGTAGAGCTTGTCGGCGGTATCGTAGTCGGTGGATACCGTCTCGGGGTTGCAGTTTACCATTACAGTTTCGTAACCCTCCTCCTGCAAGCCCCATATGGCGTGGACGCAGGCGTAGTCGAACTCTATACCCTGACCTATACGGTTGGGACCCGAGCCGAGTATTACAACGGTGGGTTTCCTATTTTGGGACATCCTAAAAAGGGAGTATTTTAGGTCTTTACCCCTTATCCAACCCCACCGAGCGTTTTAACCTCTGAACTTCCTCCTCGGTGAGTTCGCGGTAATAGCCCTCGAGCAAATCCTCGTCGAGTTTTATATCCCCTATTGCGACCCTCTTGAGGTTTAGAACCCTATTTCCCAACCTTTCGAAGGTCTTTTTAACTATGTGATACCTACCTTCGGTAATCGTTAACAAAACCCTGTTGGGGTCTAAAACTTCGACCCTTTCGACCGCAACCGGCTTCCCTTCGACCACCACCTCCCCCTTTTGGAGTTTTTCGATATCCTCCTCCGAAAGGGGTTTTTCGAGCAATACCTCGTAGGTTTTGGGAACCTTCCACTTGGGGTGGGTTATCCTGTGGGCGAGCTGTCCGTCGTTTGTGACCAGCAGAAAACCCTCGGCGTCGACGTCGAGCCTCCCCGCGGCGAATGGCTCGAGATGCTCGTATTCCGGTATCAAGTCCAAAAAGGAGGGGTAATCCTTGTCCCTCTCGGTGGTCGACAGATAACCCTTGGGCTTGTTGAGCATTATGTAAACCTTGTCCTTCGCCTCCACCTTTTGACCTTCGACAAAAACGGAAGCCCCTTCGGGGACTTTGTAATCGGCTTTTTTAACGACCTCGTCGTCGACCCTTACCTCGCCCTTTCTTATTAGCTCTTTAGCCTCCTTTCGCGTTATACCCAAAGCCTTCGATACGTAGCGGTCGAGCCTCATACCTATTCAAAAATTAATCCGCCGGTTGCCCGCTTAAATTGGAAAAAGAAAAGCGAAAGTTGCCCAACGGGGATTGTAAACAAAATTAGAAAAACCTCTTGGAGGTGTGGTAATCCCCGAAACCCTTTAGGGGGACGAATTCATCCTCAACCCCTTTGGAGGAACAGGAGCAACCGACGCAGTCGTAGGAGCGGGCTATTTTTTCAAACCCCTCGGGGAGTATGGAATCGAGAACCATCTCCCTAATGGAGTCCCCATCCTGATAAACCAAAAGCCTCCTTAGGGGGTCTATCTCCAAAACCTTGACCTCCCTCTTGGTGTCGAGGAGACATATTTCGCTTCCCACCGGAGGGAGGAGTTTCTTTTCGGTGTAGTTTCCCTCCTCGAAGGCTAAACAGCACTTGAGCCTCCCGCATATGCCGGTGAACTTGGTCGGGGAGTTGGGGAGGTTTTGCTCCTGTATGTAGTGGAGACCCACGGAGAAGAAGCGCTCCATAAAGTTGGCGCAGCAGACCTTCTGCCCGCAGACGCCTATCCAACCCCTCATCTGAACGGCGTCCCGCACGCCCACCTGGCGCATCTCTATACGCTTGCGGTAGCGCTTCGACATATCGCGGATAAATTGGCGAAAGTCCACCCTTTGGGGTGCGGTGTAGTAGAAGAATATCCGCTGGTTGTCGAGTGGGATGTAAACCGCCAGCGGGCGGAGGTTCATACCGTATTGCTCCGCCGCCTCGCCGAGTTCCCTTAAGAGTATCCTCGCCCTCTTTTGGAAGCGGCGGAACTTCTCCCTGTCGAGGTAGGTGGGTTTACGCACGAAGGTGGCAACCGGGTCTTGGGGGCAGTGCTCGAAGGAGTAGCCGAGATACTCGACCAGCTCGATTCCCCTCTCGCTCTCGACCACTATCTTGTCCCCCTTTCGGACGTATCTCAAAAACTTGGGGTGGGGAACGAGAAGTTCGCCCACCTTATTGACGACCGGAAAGCGTATCTTAAAAACCTTTCTCTTACCCATATCGGAAACCCCTTTGGGATTAGATTGTTCCCCGAAGGGGACTAAGGTTATGTTAGACGACACCACCGGAGGTGAGCCAAAAAATAGACCCAAAGGTGGAAACCGAATAATTGAGACCCTTAGAGGGATGGGAGAGGAAAAGAAGACCTCCAAGGGGAGGAAGAAAATACTAGCCCACATCTGCTGTGCGGTGGACGCTATATACTTCCTAAAGAGGCTTAGGGAGGATTTTCCCGACGCCGAAATAGTGGGATTTTTCTACGACCCAAACATACACCCCTACGAGGAGTATATGCTCCGCCTAAAGGAGAGCGAGCGAGCCTGCAAGATGCTCGGCATAGAGTTTGTCGAGGGGGATTACAACGTCGAGGGGTGGCTTAGGCGGGTAAGGGGTTACGAAAACGAGCCGGAAAAGGGGGCGCGGTGCGTTCTCTGTTTCGACGACCGCCTCGAGGAGTCGGTTAAAAAGGCTAAGGAGCTGGGTTGCGACGCCTTCACGACCACACTTTTGATGTCGCCGAAGAAGAGTCAGGAGCAACTCAAAAAGGTGGGCGAGAGACTGGCAAAACAACACGGGTTGGAATACATACATCGGGATTACCGAAAGGGGGGCGGCGTTCAGGAGATGAACCGCCTCGTAAGGGAAAAGGGGATATGGAGACAGGACTACTGCGGGTGTATGTTCGCGTTAATCCAACAGAAGGGCGAGAAGGCTTTTTTAGACCTCGTGGGGTTTCCCGGAAGAATTCCCGGCACCAAGGAGGAACACCTCTTTATCAGACAATTGAAGGTGGTAGCCGAACTCCTCGACCTGCCCACCCGCGAGGAGGAGTTTCAACTTTTGGGGTGGTTTCCCCTTAGGGGTAAATTGGAAATCCCCCGAAGGGGGGTCGTTATTCCCTCATTGATAAAACCCTTTTCGGCTCCCATAAGGGGGGTTGCCAAGGGGGATGTGGAGCGGCGCGTCGGCGATAGGCTCTACCTAAACAAACAAAACGTCGTTATAGAACTGGTGGAGGAATTAAAGGGCTACCCGCTAAAGGCGCCGACAATCTCAAACCCCACCTTTGTGGTGGAGAAAAAATACGAAAACCTCCTGTTGGAAAACCGAATAGCGGCAACCCTCGAGGTGAGGGTCGAATTTACCAAATCGAGAAACCTCGTAGTGGGGGATATAGAAAAAGCCCAAAGGGTGGTCGCAATTCCCGCCGACACCACCTTTGGGGGTGAGGGTATAGAACTCCAAGAGGCGGAAAAACTAATCAAAGACCTCGCGGGGGAGATAAGGGAGAAGAAGACCGCCCTGGCGGTTTTGGGGGCGCAGAGCTACAACCTCGGTATGGAATACCTCGAGGAGCTCCACCCGGGGGTGGGCGGGAAGGTGGAATTCCTCGGATGGGAACTAGATAAGCCCGTAAAACCTCTCCAACGATAGGAGGATGACACCGGTTAAAACCCCCGCGAGGATATCGTCGACCATTATCCCCACCCCGTGGGGTATCTTTTCGAAAAGACCTATCGGGGGAGGTTTGAAGATATCTATAACCCTAAAGAGGATTAGGGAGAGAAAGAGGGTTATCGGGTCGGGTTTGACGAAAAAGAACACCGTCAGGATACCGGCAACCTCGTCGATAACAACCTCGTCGGGGTCTTCGTTTCCCACACTTTCGGAGTAAA
>JYMV01042157.1_pt1 | contig 15752 bp, 24 predicted proteins | sample 338911 | NCBI WGS metagenome assembly JYMV01 (sample SAMN03354496, study PRJNA234377) | hydrothermal vent metagenome | biome: Deep sea; feature: Hydrothermal plumes at the Eastern Lau Spreading Center, Western Pacific Ocean; material: Seawater | place: Tonga | collected 2009 | depth 2000 m m
TCACCGAAGGTTTCTTCGGTTCCGATAACCACCCCGACACAAGCAGGTTGCCATTCCGGAATATATTGTATCAAATCACCGATTTTCATTTCTTATCCTGGGACTTCAATATCATTCTCAAGCCATACCAACTCAAAGTCCAGCGCGATAAGAACATATCCGCTAAATGTCTGAATCTCGTAATGAAAGCCCTGGACATACGTATCACTTTCCACGCGACGGATAATTATACCTTTTGCGTCGTGGAATCTATCGTCGGGTGCGTCGAAGCGCACCAGATCGCCAACCTTCATCATAGGTATACCATAGCACGCCTGGGGGCCGCTGTCAAGATGTATTTATATATGTTGGGTTAGAGGCTGGCCTCTTTTATCCACTTATAGGCCCATGCGTCTTCGCATCTTCCTAAATGGTTCAGGTGCCGGATACAATCGGAACACTGGGGACTTATATTTTGACAGATCCGGATTTCGCCGCCAGGAAGGTAGCGCAGAATATCAGTAATCAAATTCGATAGTCTCTTCTTCAAATCTTTCATAATCGGCAGCTTCCACAAGTAAATGATGAGAGGTTCCCATTGGCGTCACTTGTATATAGTCTCCGAGCTGTAGCGCGGTGACTGTACTCGGCTTTAACGGAAGGTTTTCCTGTTTTGCCGTCTTTGAGGGCATAACAATGTCCCCTATTCTAAATTTGAAACTCATAGCACCTCCACATGCTTCCAATTCTCAGGCCACATCCATGCAGCCTTCCCTTCAACCGAAATCTTTCTAACTTTGCGAAAGGCGCCATAGTGACTAAAGGCAGGCATCTCCTCTTGACCTAGGTAAATTATTAGTGGCTGCCCCAGTCTCAGGCCGCCGCGTATTGTGCGTGTCATATCCATCTTTCCACATTCAAACCAATGGTTATCACCACTATCGCGCAAGAATTTATAATGTCGGGGCTCCTTAAACCTAAGAAGCATCCCCTTTTTAAGCTCTGATACTTTCATTTTTTACCAGTAGTACCACATACTTATGTAGTTTCCATTGTAGTCATAAGCTGTGAATTGAAAATCATAGCTGCTACCGCAGTAGTAGGAATTTCCTTCCCATCCATGATTTTGAAATGAGTACGACCAGAGACCATACAGATTAGGAGTCAAGCGAAAAGAAGCGTTGTAAGTGTATGTGTAGGAGCCCCCAATATCTACATAAATTTCATCTATTTCTTCGATGCCTTCTGTGGTGTCGGCAGTTGCTACCAATGTCCAATTAGACCATTGCTCGGGAGCATTATACTCACAATAAACGTCTACCTCTTCAAACCACATTTCTGACAGATTATAATAAGTGTCTCGATGGGGTCTTTCTTCGGGGTAGGGCACCCACCAAATACAACCGGTGCCAATTAGGCACAAAATTAGTCCTACATTATATTTTAGTTTCAAAACATCTCTGTTCATACGCAATATCATAGATCTTCGTGACCTTCGTTCTTAGCTCACTCTCTGTAATATACCACATGTGAAGCGTGGCGTCAAGCTCTTTTTTCTTAAGATTTCCGCGCTCATGCCTTAAGATCATTTCGTTCGCGCCATGTTGTAGCATTTCACGCATCTTCTGGATCTCTAGGATCTCGGTAAAGTATTCTAGGCAGATCTCGGTGCTAGCTTCTTCTGCCAGCACGTAAGATGTACGCACACATAGCACAGAGAGCAAGCATAGTAAGACCAAGGACCATCGCTTATAAGTATTAGAGGCTTGCATCAACCGTATCAATTTCTGCGGATGCTGTTCCGAAGAGGTCTTTAATCTTTCCTCCGAATTGTACAGCGATCGCAATACAAACAATTGCAATAGATACAAGGAGAATAACATACTCAGTCATTCCTTGTCCACTTTCGTTCTTCATTAGTCTTTTTATCATATTGTTTCTTTCTGTGGGCGTTGTAGATATCTGCCGCCCAATTTAAAAAGACCTCTCTTGAAGCACCACCGATTACATTCTCTAACTGTTCATCGGTTAACTCATCGGGATCTTTTATCATATAATATATAGTCTAATTATCGTCGAGGTGAACAAGAATATATACGCCCGACGCCATACCAACCAACCAGAGGACACTTAGAGCCCACATTAATTCGGTTGGCATCATAGGTTTTCACTCATTTTCTGTGTACTCCGGAGCTGCGCTATCTGTTCCCAACAATTGGGATAACGCCCGGCGGAACTTCTCCCTCCACCATCCCTCCATGTTTTACAATCACAGTTGTAACAACATCTACGGGAACATAACCGTAAACAGTATCAGTAGGCTTATCACTCTCCTCTGCCCACGGCATAATGAGGGGCTCTTCCTCGGAAGGAAAGCCAATCTCTACTGAGGTATATTTCTCCGCAGCCTCGTCGCGCGGTTCACAATATGAACCCTCATTTGCCTGAACGGACATTCTAAATCCATCGGCGCATACTACTGTCTTATACATCTTCTCTCCTTGATATTGGTAGGGCAACCGGGACTTGAACCCGGGACCGGCGCTTTATAAGAACGCTACTCTGACCTACTGAGTTATTGCCCTTCACGGGGTAGTAAGTCATTATGAATATTCTCCTAAGTTCGTAAGCGCCGCCTAACTCTTTTTCAATGTTACCACTCGCTGAGTGATTTTTCAAGGGCCTTTTTCAAGGCCGTCTGCACATGTCCTTCGGACTTTGTTAGGGTCCTAGATAAAGAAATCTCCACAAACATTTGCAGCAAGGTTCTAAGTTGCTCATCTTCTAGGACTACATTTGATCTCATTTTTCTTGTTCCTGCAAAACTTCGAGGAGCCAGTCCCTGAATTTCTTGGGTGCCCATCGTTTCAGATTATGGGTTACTTTGAACCACTGCACAAAGTCGTCGCTGAGATCTACAGTCAGTACGCTCTCATTCTTGTTCTTTATCTCAACTTTCAACATCGTTATATGTGGTTTATAATCTTTCATAAAAATTGGTAGCGCGGGCGAGACTCGAACTCGCAAGGTCTAGGACCGGGAGATTTTAAATCTCCTGTGTATACCGATTCCACCACCGCGCCAATCGTTCATCGTGCTTACAGCATAGCACGCGAGGCGGAGGGTGTCAAGCCCTATTAGGTTGACTTTCACGGGTTCGGTGCGCCTTCTTAAGTCGGCGGCGCTGGATATTGTTCTTGAAGGAGGCCTTGGCACGGCGATTATTACGGGTCTTCTGGTTTCTGCTCAGTTTTCTCATTGGTTTTTTTCTTTACTTAAGCTGGCGTTGATAATAGACATACACGCCCGCTCCAGCAATACAAAGCGCGAGTCCTATAATTTCTATAATATTAATCATTCCATGTATCCATGCTGCGGAACCATGAGGGAACCTCGGCTGTCTCGCCGCCCTTTGTTGAAATCCAATAGAGTTCTTGTTTCCCTTTCTTCCCGCCGTGTTGCCGGAATTCGTCCCGGCCAAAAATGTGTCTCTCCAAATCTTCTTTAGTGCACCACCACGCCTGCGCCTGATTGGGGTTGATCCCCAGCAAAACTACTCTCTCATACTCTTGCAGGCTGCGGAGTTGCTGCCACGTATACCTGTTCAGTATAGCACCCCAAGCACTAGAGGTTTTGACTTCAGTTTTGATCTTGTCGGGGTAAATATCAAAGTCGGTGCCGGAGCCTTTAGGCTTCGTTGGCTTCCCCTTCTTATCGCGGTACAAGTTACACCCTAGCTTCTCCAGGATATCGGCAGCCATTCCCTCACCTTTAGCCCCCTTCGAACGTGAAGGCAGGATACGAAACCATGCAAAGTGGCAATCCTCCCAAAACTTATCAATAATCGTCCGGACTTGAGCCATTGTGTAGGTTTGTCCTTCAGTTATTATCTTCGTTATGTCGCTCATTTTTTTTATCCATTTCTTTCTAATTGTTGGTGAGCCGCCAGGGACTTGAACCCTGAACCTAAAGATTAAAAGTCTTTTGCTCTGCCTGTTGAGCTAGCGGCCCGGAATCTCCATCGTGCTTACAGCATAGCACAGGTGACAGCCCGTGTCAACACCTTCTTGGTAAACTACGCAAGAGCCACACTGGGGCCCAGACTAAAAGGAGAATGAGCATAACAACCCCCATTCCAGTATCATAACTTACGTAAGTATCCAAACGCAAATCATTAATGACCCGGGTCATAATATAGCTATTGATTCCCACGTATAAAAAACTCGTTGCAAGTAAAATTAGCACCATTACCACATTAATACAATAATATAAAAATTCTTTCATTCTCTCATACATAATCTTTTATCCATTTCCTTATTAGGTTAGTTGCTTCTGATGCCTTGTTATCGTCAAGATGCGCGTCGAGAAGCCAATCGTTTAGTTCTTTAATGGTGTGTACTGCCGGCAGAGGAAATGCCATATCGAGTTTTGCAGCGTCGTCGTGGACCGTAAAGAGATCGAAGTGCTCGCCGCGAGGGCGGGCGTACCTATCCGTGTTTTGCCATTCCCACTTGACTCCGCAAGCCCAAAGAGCATTCCATACGTGTTCCCACTCGCTGATTGCTTCAATGGTCCAAGCAAAGTTCTTGAACCCTACGCGGCCATGTAGCTCGGGGGGGTATCTCATTTCGTCTTCAGTTCTTATCATCGTTTCCTCACTAACTTAATCTGATTTTTGGTCATGCTAACTTGAGCAAGACCGCGGTGAATCGACGGCAGGATCCCGGGCTTTTCAAACCAGTGTACCGAGAACCATTCTTGTGGTTCGGACAGATCTCTCCATTGTCCGGCGGCCTTTGTATCCATGATTGGGCCGCTGACAATAATGCCAAAGCCCTTTCCGTATTTCGAGCTGCGGGCTTCCACCAGGGCACCCGGAATGTATCTAGCTCTCGCCATCGTTAGCTCCCATTGTGATTACAGTATAGCTGCCCAGCTTGCGATTGTCAAGCAAAAGTTTCCTATCTCGTAAAAGGCGCTCCAACTTTAACTCTCGAATACGGAGGGTGCAATATGCCGCAGTTCTGGTGTCCAATGTGTCCCAATATACAGTCTCACCACACAATTCTCTGATGCGCTTTGAGGTATAATCTTCTATCTCTTTATCGACAGCACCCAAGGGTTCAGCTTCTCCCCTATACTCTCGTATCTTTCTCGCTGTGTACTTTTCAATATCAAACTTTTTCAAGGTAATCTCCGTGAAATGTTATTGTTGTCTCAAACTTATTAAAATAAACGTCGTAGCGGTTGCCGGGAAGCTCTGGGGCTTGATCGACTGACCTATGCGGTCGCTCTTCATTCAACAACCCTTCTTCCTCGGTCCTCACTATGACGCCGAGACCATAAGCCCCGTCGCCCTCATTAAGTTTGTCGCGTACTAAGTCGCCCACTTTAAATGTTTCCATTACCTTTTCACCACAATGGTGTCAGGTGCTCTACGTGGCTTCGTGCGCTTCTTCAGCGTCTTCCCCTTAGTGGGGGGCGCTACTTTAGCCAAACAGCGCCCACAGGCGATGTGGTCCTTGTGAGGTCCCTTCGTGGCCCTGAGGAATGCTGGCGTGTAGGCACAGAATTCACAGGTCAGGCGCGATTGTTCTTTCGCACTCGTAATGACATCGGCAACGGGCGGCGTGAGGTTGCGTGCCTCAACATATAACGTCCCGTCCTTGTTTCTAGAAATTTCCGTAATCGAGGGAGCGAATTCTCCCGGCACGGAAAGCCTATCAATCTTTTTAGACATTTCATAAATTATTTTATACCATCCGTCTTCGCATTGGAATCCCCACCCCATCTTTGAGTTTGCCAGGGGTACTAGCCGCTCGCGATATAGGTGAGGAAACTTCTCATAAAGTTCATTTGTCTTATGACTATCCATAGTATAGCCTCCTACTCTCTTAGTGTACCAGAGTGGGTCGGGGATGTCAAGTACTAATCAGTATTTTGCGGGGATATAGCCGCCCTTTTTGGCTGCTTCTTCACTATCAAAGCAGAACTCTGCGAGGGTTCTTGTGTAAAACGTACTCTGTGGAAGATGATAGATCCCTGAGTCGGCATTACCCTTAACCGGGAAGCCGGTGGGGCATGTCCCGTTCACATTGGAGAAGCTCATGTGCGCGCAGCTAGCGAGCGACAAACTCATTATCAAAATAATAATTCTCAATTCTTTTTTCTTTCTGCCGAACTAACAAGTTCAAAGCTTTCGTCAGTGAATGTAAAATATTTACCACCTACCAAGGCTGTAATTGCTCTATATTCTGTTCCGGTTTGTTCGAGCATGAGATTTTTTATCTCTGTAACGATTCCCAGGCGCTTGCCCAGCCAATCAACTCCACGAATCCTTACCAGATCTCCGACTTTTATTTCCATTCCATCTGAGAAAACAGCGTTGTTTTCTACTATCCTCCCACTATAACACGGGCTGCCGGCCATGTCAACAATTATTTTAGAATGATGCCTGCGACGCGCTGTAGTCTTTCGGCAATTGTGCCGGCATAATTTTTGCTGCCCTGCGGACCAAACATAAACAGACCCACGTCGGCGACCACCAGGTCTCCATTGTCTCTCATCATTAGGTTATTTGCATGAACATCTCCGTATTGTACATCATATTCCTCTAGCTTTTTCAAACGGTTGTAAAAGCTCTTTGCAACACTGGTTTGAAGTTCACTAGGTGGCATCATAGCTGAACGCAGGCCAGGCGATTTTGCGATGGCTTCGGGGTCATACTGCGGCAGGCGCGTATTTGCGGCCATCTGAGCAGGCAATACATATCCGGACACTCCTTTAATCATTTCTAGCAGACTTCTGTCCTTCACATACTTTGCGAAACTTCGGTAAACCACATTTGTGATATTCTTATGAAGACTTTTTACGGCGCGATGATGTGTTCCTTCCGGTGCGGCTCGGTAGGCGGCGCGCCATCGCGGAATATACCGGTCAATCTCTCGGAAGGGTGCGAAGGCTCTCTCGTCTTTAATGGGAAGTGATGTTAACCGAGAGGAGGGAGGCAGCTCTATCGAGCGACCTGTGGGGCCCTCGCTAATGCTGTTTGGTTCAATCCGGGCGAGAATCTTCTCCCATTGCATACCCCCCATCAACTTTTCTAATGAACTATATATATTTTCAATAGAAAGATATTCGTCTATAAATCTTTTTCTAACCTCTGGAGGATACTCATCTGCTGGATTGGGTCCGAAAACATCCGAACGAATCTCTGGGTCTAATTTGTTAAGCAGCTCCATTTCCACCACAAATACTTTATATTTTTGTCCATCCAAAGCCAACTTTAGTTTCCCGCGGCGGATTGTGCCCTCCGGTGCGACTGGGTCTGAGGCTATTGTGGTGATATTAACGATTGTGGGAAGTACCGATCCCGCTTCTTTGTCGCGTACGCCATAATAAAGACCATCCTTAAGTTTTTTAATGTTTTTATACGCGTTGATTTCTTGGCCCGACAATGTAAACTTGACAGCAACGTCTCCGAACTCGTCGTTATAACCTCGATAAACCACTCCAAACTCTCCTGACCCAAGGAAATCATCAACAATGGTTCCTGATTTCTCTTCGTATGTTTCTATCAGTGCCTTCATCACGGGGGTAGTGAAATGGGTAATAGATATTCGTTGTGGGTCCTCCAGACCGCGATGTGTGGCTTGTCTGGCTCCCCCGAGAGCTGCCAACTCAGGATCTCGCGCCGCAAGCTCTTCCGGTGAACGCGCAACAGTTTTATCAGGATCTTCGGCAGATTTCGAAGGTGCCGGGTCGTCTTGTTTGGTGATCAGAGGGTCGTCAGAACCGAACCAGGCCGCGGCTTGGGGTCGGTCGCGGTCTCTTCGCTGGCGCTGATGGAGGTCCTTGCGGTTTATGTATTTTGTTGGGGTTATTGCTCTCTTCGGCAGAGTATTGGAAGTAGGTGCCTCTACAAGAGAGGACACCTCTTCTTTAACTATCTGAAGGAGTTTCGTTTTGGATATTTTCATCCTCTACTTTCTCCTCATCACTAAATAGTCCGAAGCGATCTTGTTCCCCATCATCATAAGTAATAATGGTACGATTGCTAGGATGTGGCTGAATATGAACGGTAACAAAATCATTCATTGAGTCAAATATGGCAATTGATCCTTTGGGTCGCGGATATAGCCAATGAGCTATACATTGTCCGGTCGCCAATAAAACCCCCTCAATAACCACACCTTCACCGGAGACACCAGTCTCGTCTGATTGGCGAGCAACTGTAAATGTTTGGATACCACGTGGGCATAGGCGCGAGGGCTTTTTGGGTTTTAGTACTTCAGCCTCAGTAGATACGATTTCTTCAACATCCACCTCTGTTTTCTGTTCTTCACTGTTTTCCATTGTTAATTACCCATTCATATAATTCTAGTACATTCGGTGATAAATTAGTATTTTGTAGCGTGCCGCGGGGCGCCCACATCCAATCATCGTGTTCGTGATCTATGGCTATATCACCAGTGTAGTCTCTAGTATAATAGGCGTACACGGAGCTGTCAAGCGCATCATGAATTATTTTAAGATCACGAACATCTAATTGTGTCTCTTCTTTGGTTTCTCTTACTGCGGCATGCAACGGTGCCTCATCCGGCTCTAACTTGCCCCCGGGTAGCCCCCAGGTGTTGGGCGCCCACCATGCATGTGAGGGACGCAAAAGAATCAACATGCGATCCTGCTCATCAAGTATTACCACAACGGCTCCCTCCTTCTTCATCTTTCGTCTCCCTATTTTTATCCGAATCACTGATCTAAACTATACAATTTATCATAAGCCTGTGTATAAATGGAAAACAATTGCTCTATGTCTCCCGACCGGCGTAACATCTTGAAAGCCAGGTTCTCTGGGGAGTATATACCAGTCTTTTCCAGGCCATTACGACGCATACGTTTGATCTTTTCTTTTATTCTGACCGCTAAGTCGAAAGCTTCTTGAGAACGACCACTGTCATATACACAGCTAAGTTTGTCAATCTCTCTAGCCATCGATACCATCTTCTTGATCGCTGTTTCCTTATCAATCTCAGGTTTTATCTTCTTCGGGCGGACGAGCCAGTTATCGTTATTCAGGGAATAAACTCCCGTGGAGACATGGGGCTCGTTGATATCCTGTATATAAAGTTCTACCTCATGGCCCTTTATCATAATAGTGTGAAGCTTGTTCCAGTTTGACCGAACTGCATCAAAAAATCTTTTGACCATCTCTTTATTATCGTTAATCTCTGCAAAATCTACCAAAATATGTACATCTATATCTGAGAACTTCGACCAGTTGTAATTGGCAATTGATCCCGTAACAATTATATCATCCGTAGCCATCTCTAGTCCAACGTTTTCTAAGAACTCCTCTACGATATCTAAAATTGCTGCTTTTACACCGGGGTAAAGTTGGCTAGCATTTTTCCAAATCTTCGGTTGTAAAGTGTCTTGAACATCAAAGGCCATTAGTTTGTTAGGTGATGAGGAACCAATTACAATCTGTAGCTCTTCGCGAAGATGGTCATACCTGCTGAGATCTGTGCTCTTGACGATAGGAATATTAAGTTCCCCGGCCAAATCTATGAGTTCCTCACGGGCTGTTGGTCGTGTGGTGCCGGCTGACGCGTCGAGATCGACGTACTTATCTTGATCCATTAGTTCTTGAGTGGTGGTATTATCTTTTTTGAAGTATACCCGAGCGAGATGCTGGTTGGCTTCGGGCTTCGCCGCCCGGTCCGGGGGCATCACTAATTCAAACTCGTCGTGTGTGTCCACCAGAGGTTTGGACTTCACATCAGAACGCCGGGTTGCATACTGCTTCCACACTGCCGACGCATCATCTGACACATCCAGGGTGTCGGGTTTGAGTCCTGCGGCGGCCGCTACTTCTAGGGCAACATCATATAGTAGGGGACCAAAGCCGTCCTTAGCCTTCGCTCCGGAAACGATATATACACCATCGTATGGGTCGTTTCTGCCTGCAGAGATTATTAGTGTGCCGAAAATATCTATACCGGCTTCCATCCGCTCTAGGTCGCCCGGCTTTAAGACGCGATCAGGAGAGTCTCGCAGGGCGAAGTACACTTTAAAGGCTACAGGCTCCCCCCTGAAACCTTCGGGTGTAGACTCCTTCTGCACAACAACCACCACATCTTCCGGAAGGTCGGCTGTAGTCTTCATAGCCTCGTCTAGGTGGTCTTCTTCCATGGCACCATATCCAACGGGAGCTACGGTACCCCGCTTGGTTGAGGCTTGCCGCTCAAACGGGGCGCCACCTTTTTTCTGTGTCCCCGTAGAGATGTACTCAGCCTTATCTTTTTGGTACTCTGCGGCTTTCTGTCGGCGCACCTTTTGGTAATCGCGCTCATTAATTTTATAGCTCCCACGAAAGGCCTTCCGTCTGGGCTTGGGCTTCGTCTCCTTATATCGTAAAACTGCAACGCCACGTAAATTACTAATATGAAGAATTAGTTTTCTCATCAACATTTTTTTATTCACATCCTTAGGCTTTCGAGTGTGAATCTTTAGGGTGGACAGATACTTAGTTCCAATATCGCGCTGGACTCCGCCCTTCTCGGACTCGACCAGCGTAACAGTTAGTACTTCTGCGAGGGCACGGATATCGTTTTTGGTCTCGTCGCGCGAGCCTCCCAATTCTTTGTTCATCGAAATAAGAATAGTAAAATAAAAAGTATCTTGATAATATGTGGCGTCGGTCGCTTCCCGCAAGAAGTCTTTAAATAAGTGAAGATGCTTTTTCATCTATATAAATAGTTCGCTATATTCAATAAGGGCCCTGGTTTCTTCGAAGCTCAGAACCTGGAACCATTCACAATTATCTATTTCTTCTAGGCGCTGGGCCAACGGCCAGTCGTTGCCGCCGGGAAAGTTCCTATCCCCCACAAAAATCATAGCCACATCTTTGCCATGACTTTCTTGTAGTTTCTCGACAACCTGACCCTTGTTTGAGCCGGCCGGATATATATCAACCGAGATATTTCCCCCAATGGCAACCTCCAACTCTGGATGAAGATCTTTGAGATATTCTACAATATCTTGGCGTTCGCGAGATGTCTTATCCCACTTAGAGTATGCCTCTCGCATGTTATGGGAGGCGCCGCGGCCGACGGTGCTAAAATTGATCATGCCGGAGCGTATTTCAATATGTGTGCCTTGTTTCTTTCTCCACTCAGAGTTATCAAGATAAAGCTGTAGGTTCTCTAATAGTCCGTCAGGAATCTGTAGTGTGTTCTCGTAGATCTTCTTGCCTTTAGAATAGTAAACATTTCCAGAGCAAGTAAAGATCCCCTCACACTGATCTATAAAGGAGGGAAACAATTGCTCCTGAATTTTAGACATGTCAGAGCCTGTAACTAGATATACTTTTTTATCTTTCTCCCGCAGCCAGGTTAGGAACATATCAGCAAAGACCTCGTCGATCTCTCGCCGTGGTCGAGTGAGGGTTCCGTCTATATCAAATAAATAAACTGTTTCAGGCATCGCCGAGGGGCTTCATATTACGAAGCATCATATCTGTTATTTCAGATTCATAATCTTCGGTGGGTGTAGTGAATACCTCATCGATTTCTTTTTGTTCGTCGAGGAATTGCCATAACGACTCATTTTCGTCAGCAAGACCCTCTAGTCTTTCTATTTTAGCTTCTAAAGCTTCGATGCGCCTATATGCGGCATCTAATGATAGTGCCTTTATTAAGGCCTTTTGGATTAAAGAGAACATTTATCAACTCCTGTCTAGTAATTATACCTGACTTTCGGTTGTAGATTAATTCTAATAATCTTTTTTGCGCGTCAAGTGAAAGTGGAAACGGCGCTTCCACATATTCATCCCGGTTTACTTCTACCATTTCCAGTGCATTAGGCGACGCGTCGTCTGTTGCTCCCGGGTTCCATTTCTGTGTCAAACTTATTACCTCTTGTTTACTTATAATTAGTTACGGAGCTGCCGAATCGTCATCATCACCGGTTTCAGGTTCTATAACATAACCAATTTCGACGTGGGATCCCTCAAGTGGAATCGTCAAAAACTCCACGCTATTGGTGGCCGAGTTGTAGGCCCAATCTAAGAACTCTACCGAATCTACAAAGACTATTAAAGTATCCTCAATGGGAGGATAAGTTAGTTCCCATTCCTCAAATGGTTCAACTTGGGTAGTCGCAGCCTGAACGCCTGGCGCCCAATCTGATGAGCATATATCCACCACAACCCCGCCGAAAGCGTTGGTCGCGTCAATATAGCGCTGCCCAACGAGGTTTCCGTGAGGGTTTCCGTTACATTGGGACTCGGGTCCTGGGATATTAACGATGCTAGCTAAGAACACCGAGGGTCGAAGATTGCCGTACCAGTTGATAAAGTCTTGCAGTCCGGACGGTGTGGATGAGAAGTCGCGAGAACTTTGTTCCTCCTCGTCGCTTACAAAAACCACAAGTAGTCCGGCGTCGGGTCGGAGCCACGATTGGTTGTATTGGTTTTCGACTATATAAGCATAAAGTGAATCAAAGCCGGCTTCATGTCCTGAATTGCCCGTGTTGTTATAGGCATCCCAGGCGTCTTGTACAGTATCGCCAGGGACCAACGGGAACTCTTGTGTATACTGTGAATTGTTCCAGCCGGTGGTGGTGATTCCTAGGCGCCAACCGGATGTCGGAAGGGCGAGCATCATTGCTTCAATGCCATCCACCACAGACTGTGCGTGCTGGTTCATAGATCCTGATTTATCGATAAGCCAGACGATGTCAATGCCGTCAATAGTATATGGCTGATCAAAGCGATCAACCCAAACATCGCCGCCCTCCACCGGGACTTCGACTATAACTTCTACCGGGACTTCGACAGGGACTTCTACCGGGACTTCGACTATAACAATCTCGGGAGGGTGCATATCATAAATTGTATAATCTCCCTCGCACCCGAAGACTGAAAGGGTGGCTAATAATATGAGAGGGAGAATCCGATTCATGTTCTAATCTCCCACTCCCCCCCTTCTGGGTGCTCGCGCGCCCGGGAAGGTTTTGGCGGTTTGTGGAACTATGGATGTTATAATTCGGATCTCTATCATTCCATGATCTAACATGCTGACCGGTGCAACCCATACAATAGACTCAAGTGGCATTCGCATACCAAAGCCAAAGCGGCCGACGTCGATACCCGACACACATCCCATATAGCGGCCGTGCTGATCGAAGACGCCGGATCCAGATGAACCAAACCATCCAAACATATTGGTGATGATATGACCCTTTTCAATAGCAGATACATATCCTCGAATTGTTAGAAGGTCATGGTGGGAAGGAAATCCAGTGTAAGTAAGATTGGTGCCTATTAGACGTTCATTATAGTTGCGTTGAGGCCGGTATCGAATTGCTGTTCGCGATTCCATTTCGGGGACCACGACGAATGCAATGTCAATATCATGGTCAACAAAAACAACTTGGCCCACAACCGTCTCGCCGTCCCGACCGTCGATAGCTACTACGCTCTCGTTCCGGACTACGTGAGCAGCAGTGGCGACGACGCGGCGGCCGTGGGCAATCATATAAGTTCCCGATCCGTGGCCGCCTTGCAATAAGGATCTCACCTTAACGGCGGCTGATCGTGCTCGTTGTTCTGTAATTGATAGGTTAGGTGCATCGAAGACTTCCAGAACATTTCCGAAAGCTGTTTGTACTTCGATTGGATTAGACGAGGCCGAGATGCGGTCTAGGTCTATATCATTGCTATGAGGAGCGGAAGGTAAAGAGGGGGCGCTGCAGCTTACTAAGAGCAGAGCAGTTACTATTATTAAGTTTTGAATCCACCTTCGCACAAGCTTCCCTCCGTGAGAGGTTACTTCACCACTACATAAGTGTATTTATACCCGCATACTCCATTGGGATGCTATTTTGCATACAACCTTCGAGTCCTTTCTAACCCTTGTTCGTCTACTAGTAACTATGGCGGCCAACATCTTTAGCGGAAAAAAATATATTTTATTTTATTATTTTGTTCCAACGCTGTATAATGCGCTGCTCTTGGAGGGGGAGTTCCATCTGTCCGCGGTCGGCAGCGCGTTCGCGCTCTGTCTCTGCGTCTTGCTCAGCGGCGATATCACGATAGACGCCGAGCGCTTCTAGCTTCTCTTGGACCTCTTCATAGAATGAGTTATAGTCAAACTCGTCATCTTCGTAGGCGGCGGTGGGACTAGTAAGCCAGCCTGAAATGTTGATCAGATCCTCGAGGAACCTCTCGAGGTATTCTAGTTCGGTCTTTACGGTCTCTTCATCGTTAATATCATCTGGTTCGAAGATCGCGGCGTAGACCAACTCAAGACGAATCATTGCTGTTCGAGAGTCTGGGGCACCTCTCGGAAAAATAGTGGCGGCGTTGCGCTTGAGATTAGGGTTGGGGTAAAGGGTATCGTTGGCAATGTTCTGTGCATACCGTGTGATCTCCCAGCGTAAGGCGGCGGTATCTTCATCTACAATAATGTCCTTCACAGGCCAGAACACTTCGTGGCGCAAAACAACGCCCACCTCCTGAACATTGTCAGTTCCGCCGGGCCAATCGAGTTCTAAGAAGGTTTGGCTGTCCCGTTCAATGCTGCCCTCCCATTGATTTAGTAGGTCGGTGGCTTCGACGGTCCAACCGGGGGTCTGGTCTATGTCGGGGTGCTTCTCTTGTAGATACTCCAGCATCTTGTCGAAGCCTTCTGCGTCCTTGCTGTGGGATCCTTTCTCAACAATCTTATCTACATCCATATTCTCAAGGAACCAGTCAACATAGGTCCAGAGGTGTTCCTTGGGGGCAGCATTGGCGTTTGCTTTAATCTGATATACGATGCTGCCGTCAAACGCCAACAGTATCATACGCTTAACGCTCCTCTTGTCGCCTACGCGCAGAGAATACAATGTACCATCGTCAGCGGAACCACAATGTCCCATCTCCTTTGCTTCAATGTCGCACTGATGGCTCCCAATATCATACCAGTAGTACCCGTTACTAAACTCGTGGATTACTTTGTCGGGATCCTTGGGAGGATTGTCGAGCATATCTTGTGCTTTTTCGCCGGCGGTGCGAAGAGATCTCCCAGCTTCACCGCCCTCGGGGAGCTTAATCCAACGTATATCCTGATATGTATAAGGGTCTTCCGCTAGTAGAAGCATAATCGGCTTGACGAACTTCATAAAAGCTTGTTCCAGTCCCTTTCTCATACGATTATCCACATAATCATCAAACCCTTTTATAAACTTAGGTTCAATTTCTAACTTACGAAGGTTTTTCATAAACTTCTTTTTGAAGTTCTTTATGTCCATGATGCTGGGGCTGAAGTTTTCGCGCCAGTCTTTAAACTCAATAAGGGGAGCTACTGCTTTATCATAAAGCTCTTTCTCAGCGCCCATACTCTCGTCGCCCCCACGTTTTTCTAGAGTTGTGCGCACTGCTTGTACAAGCTGGCGCTTGATTTCGGCGATGTTTTCGCGGGTGAGCAGGACGTCAGACCTGGCGGACTTCACAAGCGTCCCTATCCAAGTCAGGTGCTTGTTCTCAATGGGTCCGAATGCTTCGTTTTGTTGTCGTAGATAATGCGCTATTGTGGGAGGTAAACCGATATCCTCGATCGCCTCCTGCAATAGGTATTCTTTCCATTTATTTGATTGACGCAGGTACATCAACTATAAATAGTTATGAAATCTCTATTTCTCACTAGATTTGAATGGCTCGGGATGGTCTGTAATACGTTTGTAATCATCCTCTAGTCGAACGATATCATTAATCTCAGTTGTGCTAG
>JYMV01045063.1_pt1 | contig 15746 bp, 17 predicted proteins | sample 338911 | NCBI WGS metagenome assembly JYMV01 (sample SAMN03354496, study PRJNA234377) | hydrothermal vent metagenome | biome: Deep sea; feature: Hydrothermal plumes at the Eastern Lau Spreading Center, Western Pacific Ocean; material: Seawater | place: Tonga | collected 2009 | depth 2000 m m
TGAATACGTTTTTGGCAATCTGCACGTAATATTAAAGCTTCTGCTAATTTCATAATTAGGCTCCAATGATTAAACCAACTCTGAGAGAATAAGATGCGGTGCTTCTGTCGCCACTCACAATATCAAAGGATGATCGATTCAGTTTAAACTATCATTTTGCACCATACTCTACAAGAAGATTTGCAAAGCCTTCATTGTTGCCGCACTTGCTGATTAATGAACGCCCCATGTCATCCTTCGAATTTGGGTCAGCTCCTGACTCAAGAAGTAGTTGAAGAATATCATAATGCCAACAGTGGATCGAATAATCAGCCGGTGTGAAACCTCTCAGACGCATATTGGCCAAAGATTTATCTCGACTCAAGTTTTCAGATACACTATCATAATCACCAAGTGCCACAGTTGTATGAAAGTCATGAGGTGCCCCTCTAGATATAAGATATCTTACAAGGTCCGGATCCATTTGATTAGATAACAAATGTAACGTGGCCGTATATAACGGTGTCTGACCATCGGTACATGGTTTATTTACATCGGCACCGTTTTCAATGAGCAGCTTTACAGCATTGAAGTGATTGTTGCGTGCCGCATGGTATAGTACAGTCTGCCCATTCTGGTCCACGTCGTTAATGGTATCTTTGCTCTGTTTAAGCAAATCGCCTATAATATTTGCATTCCCAATAGCTGATGCGGTAAAAATATCAACACTCGCATTATTTTTAACAAGGAGGTCTATAATACTTACAGCAGTTCCTTCTTTCCAAGGCCCACCATGGGAAGCCTCCATTAGGGGAGTTCTACCAGCATTATCACTTGCATTAACATCAGCATCATATCGAACAAGAATCTCTGCAAAAGCATAGTTGCCTTTTTCAGCAGCATAGTGCAACGCAGTACGGCCATCGTTTGTCGTTGAGTGGACCAAAGCTGGTTTATTTTTTAAGAGTTCTTCACCTTCCGTGTTTTTGCATAAATACGCACAAGAAAATATGTCGAGAGTGGCTCCGTTGCCCAGTAGAAAATTAACTGCCTCCCCGTTCCCATACATAGCAGCTATATATAACGGTGGAAGCCCATTTTCATCCTTCTCATTGACGGATTGTGGGTTCTTTTTGAATACTTCTTCCACATCTTTAAGGTCATAGGTGGTAACAGCTTTAAACATGATTTAATTCTCCTTGGCCGTAATAACCTCTCATTCCGTCAACTGTCGGTTCCACAAACCCCTAGGAGGCTGACGGAATCAATCTATACCTACATCCCAAGCAAATCTGACCTGTTTTCATGCGATTTCCAAAGAACAAATAAGCCTTTTTACCCGCTGCAATTTGAGGTTCCTGCAGCTTTGATTTAACCGTTGCCTTCGCTGAAAAATTGGGGGTATCCCTGTCAGTCCACCCAAGGCTCACGGTCTCTGGCTTCTCATGATGCAGGCGCTGAGTAAACTCTATATCTTTGCGCGAATAGGAGATGAATACATCGACCATATCAGTTGCCTTTTGCGGCTCAAGTTGCTGGACTTGATATGGCATTCTAGCACGACTGCCATATTGGGGTCAAGCGGTGGGGCACTATATAGTATGACGAATCGTTCTCAGGACACCCCAAGGCAGAGGCTTACCGTGTAAGTCAGATTCTCAATGGATAGGTCATCTCAACAAGGACAAGATGTTCAACTATAAAGCACTGGCTTAGCCAGCACAGACACGACTGATGTTTTGCTTTTCCCTTTTCTCAAAAGCATTTCGTAATGCCCTTCCCAGCACTTCGCCAGCGAACCTTTTTTATCGCCCCTGAAGTAGAACATATTGAAATTTGGAAATAATTTGTTTGAATTTTGGAATCAAATGGAATTCTGATGTGTAATTTCAAGTATCAAATCACTGTCAAATCTGACTACACAAAATGACTGAGATTTGATAGTATTCTTCCTGATTGATTCCTGTTAATACTTGGGCTTATAATATAATATTTATTTACTGCAAATTATGATCTGTTTTGAAATCTAGATAAATTCAGATGAAACGAATTATTCTATTACTTTTGCTGGCCGTTTTGGTTTCTAATTCTGTTTGGACTGCAATTATTAAAGTTCCTGCTGGCCAAACTACAATATCTTGAACTATCGATAATCAGTATCTATTTATTTTCAGAGAACTCTAATGTCAATCGATGAAACTTTTCAGGTTACGGATCTTTGTCAAGCGGCAACCAACGATGACATTGAAAAGATTCGGTCAATCCTCGACAGACAACCCAATTTAGTTAATGTACATGTTACTGAAAGCAATGAACATCAGGCTATCCATTATGCCGTAATCAATCAGAACAAAAATGCTGTGCGTCTTCTGATGGAAAGAGGAGCTAACCATACGTCAGGCATCTATCCCCATCGAAATGCGACGAGTGCTTTGACTATGGCCGAAGACCAAGGTCAATCTGACATCGTGCAGATTATTCAAGATGAAGATGAAAAACGACAGTTGGCTGCCTGCCGGAATATTACTATCACACCAGAAAACGATGCCTTGTTTGAAGCAATTAATCAAGGATTATATTTGGAAGCACTTGAGATCCTAGACAGCCATCCAGAACTCATCGATGCTTGCCATCGTAATGGAGGGAGTGTAATTTATACGGCAGCTTGTCAGGGACATTACCATTTGGTGAAGGAACTTTTAAATAGGGAGGCTGATATCAACCATCTTACTCTTGAGGGCCAATCGCCTCTCGATGGTGCGGTACACAATGCTCGCTTACGCCACAAACAAATCAACCATGGGTGCTTAATTTGTATAGGAATTTTGATGCAAGCTGGATGTCAAGTATCTGTTGAAAGTGCCATTGCTTTGGGCGATGAAAATTTAATAAAGCAATTTGTAGCAAACCGTCCGGGGCGGTTTCAGTCTAGTTACGATAAACGGGACGGCCTTCTGCAGATTGCAGTTGAAAACGACAATATAACAATGCTGGAGTTGTTAATCTCACTGGGGTTAGACCCAGATGATCGCCATCAACTTCTTGAATATGAATCTAAACCATTTAGTTGGGGGCAACCATTGTGGATTGCTGCTGGAGAATCTTGCTATCAGATAGCAGAATTTTTATTGGAACACAATGCCGACCCCAATGCAAGTCTTTACGCCAGCGGAAATCCCTTAAGTCGCGCTTACAATAACAGAGATGAGGAAATGAAAGGTCTTCTCTTCCGCTATGGTGCAGAATTAGATCCAATCACAGCTGGATTGGAAGGGGAAACATCAGCTGCCGCAGTGGCCTTGCAAAGTGACGTAACCTTGGCTCAAGATTTACTTTGGGCAGCTGGTTGTGGTGGGGATCCAAATATTGTTGGTATGTGTCTCCGACACCTAGATTGGGCAAATGCCGACAAAAGATGGTTTAACCTACTGGAGCAACCTTTGCGGCAGTGGCGTCTTGGGCCTCATAGGAAATATCGGGATTTCGACCGTAAAGTCTATTTCGAGATTTTTGAAATGATTCTATCGCATGGAGCCAGTCCCAATATAATTGGTCGCTTCGGTTACCGGTTGGCCCACCATCTGGCGGCTTGTGGGGTTGTTTGGGAGGAACCCATTATGACTGAAACTGATAGAATTGAGTTTGCTACAATCTTATTAAAATATAAGGCCGATCTAAACGTAATTGATGATTTATTACAATCAACACCTCTAGGCTGGGCAGTTCGATGGGGAAAATATGAACTGGCTCATCTGTATTTGGAGAATGGTGCTCATCCAACACTCGCAGGAGCACAATGGGCGACACCCCTCCACTGGGCAGAAAAGAAAAAGCAAACAAAGATAACAACCTTACTAAAGAAATATTTATAAACTACTCATATAAAAACTGCAAATTGGGTAACATCGAAATTCATCCTTTTCACCCGTCATTAGTTTACTTGCCAAGTTTAGAAACTTGAACCAATCATTTTTGACAGAGTCGAGTGCAAGATTACGGTTATTCCAACATTTTTCAACACCACCCAGACATTGGATGGTAATCTTGAAAAAGAGCTGCGAGTTAATGAACTTAGTACTATTGCAATCGTATCCACAAACAATTAGCTAAGATTAAAGACAAAGGAGAATTTAAATAAAAATGTCATTCGCATACAGTGGATGTGGACAAATTAGAGGAGAGATAGAGTGAAACCACATGAGGCGAATCAAGCCTTTTGGAATGCTTCTACTAACTGGTGGAAAGAAAAGGAGGACAGGCGTGGCCTTTGGATGAGAGCTCATGAAGATCCTTCTTTGGTTTTGAGTATACCCGAGATGCCTTTCGTCAAAGATGTCGAAGCAAAAGAGGTTTGCGTCTTGGGTAGCGGCGACAACGAAGTTGCTTTCGCTTTAGCCGGTCTCGGCGGTCATATCACCTCTGTCGACATCTCAGAACGCCGTCTTGGTGTCGCCGCAGACAGAGCCTGCACACTCGGACTTCAACTGTCGTTCCTACAGGCGGATGTAACAGACTTATCTGCCTTAGAGGACAATACTTTCGATCTCGTCTACACGGGTGGGCATATGTCCGTTTGGGTCTCTGACATTCAAAAGTACTATGCTGAGGCCGTTCGCATTCTGAACGCTAGTGGGCTGCTCATGGTGAATGAATATCACCCCATTCGCCGAATATGGCTGGATACTAACGGGGAACAACCCCGTCACGACTACTTTAATCGTGGTCCTTATAAATATACTTCGGATGAGGGGCTGCCAACGTTTGAATACCACTGGACCGTTTCAGATCACATTCAGGCGATGGTGGATGCGGGTTGTTTTATAGTTAAGGTTGATGAACATGGGACGCAGATTCAGGATGAGTTCTGGATGGAAGCCAATCTGGAAAAACTACCCGCTTACCTGATGATCGTCGGAAGGAAAGAATCACCCAATCAGACGCTAATAAACGACGCCTAACCTCGTGCCTCGGCGCAAATGTTGAGGCAAAAAAGAAACTGTCAATTTCACAAAAAGCAAGCATTTTCTGACAAGAAAAAAGCCTACTGGGTCTATCTGATATTAGTCTCATCCGGCGCACCATCTCCCATTAGATATCTAAGGAATATTAAGAAATAATAATTAATCAACTGAGAGAATTCACTCATGCCTGCAACTGCTAATCCTAATATGACAGATAAAAATAAAAGGGCTTCTGAATTCTGGGACGCAATTTTAGGCAACGACCATTCAATTGTTGAAGAACTTCTCAAACAAGATGTCACACTGGTGGAAAAGGATTTTCGTCCAGTGGGGGAGCAGGACCCACATACCCAATGGATTCCCACTGGTGAAAGCCTGTGAAGCAGGCTATTATAAAATGGCAACTTTACTACTTGAGTATAGTGCGGATGTGAATGCCTTTGCTTATTGTGACCACTCCATGGTAGAGCGCCTCTACAGCGCAGCCATGAAGGCTGGTGCCCCAACCGATTTGGTTCGCCGCGGTTTCAACAAATACTTACATCCAGAAGGTAATAAATTCTCCGTAGCAGACAATGATAATTGGTTAGGGCACAAAACACCAGAGGCTGTCAGGCTTTTCACCCGTGTCCTGTCCTTGGGTGGTCAACCAAGTCTGCAATCAATCGTCCGCCAGGAGCACTATGCCCTGATTGAGGATCTATTCCAATCCTGTCCAGAGAAGCCCGGAACCATGCACGATCATCCCCATGGCACTGTCTTCATGAATCTCTGTGATGCCGCCAGTTGGATGGGCTACCCTCAAGTATTCGATCTCGCCATGGAAATATGTCCTCAGTTGCATAGGCCTGAATTGGCCCGAACTGCAATCAAGCGTGCCTTGGTGAGCCACAACCGTGACGGCAGCGTGGACGATTATCATCAATTGATCACAACACAACTTAATTATTTGTGGCAACTGGATGAAATGAAGTCCACCATCCATAACGGTTTGCTGTTGCCCCACTACCTATTGGCGGAAAACTACTGCTGGCCCAGCAATTATGGCTTCAGGGCCAGTATCTCCAGTCCAGAAGGATTGATCCAGCTAGGGAAACTATTTATTGAATACAGTTTTGAGGATTTAGATCGGCGTCATCCAGAGACACAACGAACCCCTCTGGCCGAGGCTGCTTGGCGAGGTGATCACCCAGGCATGTTGGAGTACATCGAGTTCCTGCTTGTAAGGGGTGCTAGTTTGTGCCGCAACGATCCAGATGAAAGCCGCCCAATTTCGATTGCAAAGCGAAGACTGGCTAAAGCAAGCAGCGAAGCTAAACGTGAACGGTTGAAGCAGATTGAATCATTCAGGCATTTATTATACAATTATCATTCATGGTATCTCAAGACGTGTGGTACAGCATGGAACTGTTTACTTTCTTGCAAACTGAGTGCATCATTAATTAAATATAATATTGAGGAGAAATACAATATGTCCGATTTGCTTTTTATCACAGCATCGCCTTACCAGGACGATGTACTGAACCTGCCAGTTAAAGATTTAGACACCGCCATTCCTTTCTATGAAGATTTCATGGGCTTTCAAGTCCTCGAGCGCGCTGAAGACCCTCATAAACGGGCTATCCTGTGGCGGCAGGACGTAAAGATTGGTTTGGCTGAAAACGGTGGCGACCCTGAAGAGGAGGGAAGCTATTTCAAAGTTAGCTCGGTTCAGGCAGCATTTGATTTTTTCTCTGCTAATGGTCTGACAAAATGTGAAAATGCCTCACTCTCTGAACAGATTAATGATGATGGTATTTTCTTCATCGTCGCTCCAGATCGACTCTGTTACTGTTTTGGTGAAGAATAATACAGATAATTCGCCTGCCTAGTCAGACCAGAGGTAAAAACGATAATACTGGGTGAACTTAATGGAAAAAATAGAATTCAACGATATAGCACCTCATTTGATAGTTACTGATATGATAGCTTCAGCCGAATTTTACAGAGATTCGCTAGGTTTTGATTTCAACCGATTCTGGGGAGAGCCGCCCAATTTTGTTATTCTTTTTCGTGGATCTGTTCAACTAATGCTTAGCCAAGACAACACAAAAGCTCCTCAACCATTGCAAAATGGTCGGTTTGATGCCTATATTTGGTTAAGTCAAGGGATCGATCAACTCTTTGATGAGTACAAGCAGAAAGGGGTAGAAATCATTGAGCCACTGGAAATTACCTTCTTTCAAATGCAACAATTCTTGATTAAAGATAACAATGGATATGTCCTATGCTTTGGTCAGGAGATTTGAGACTTTGAAATTGCCATGCTACTCTAAAAGGTCCACGGTCAAAACTACGGATTACTTAAATTGCGAGTATACGCAAAGGTGTTGAGGAACATAACAAACACTTCTCAAATCTTTGAACAGGGAGTCGAATTCATTCAGCAAAAAGACCCACAATCTCTGAATATATTGCTGCAAACTCATTGCCAATTATCGCGTTGTTCGGATCCAAAAGATCCAAGCCAAAGACTGATTCACCACACTCTTTCATATGCCAATTTCGCTGGTGATGACCCCAGTTTTTGGTCAACTCCAGAATGTGCAGACGTGCTTTTAGAAAACGGAGCCTGAGTTGATGCCAAGTTTACCTCCGGGTTCTCAACACAGCCGATTCACCAATGATTAAATTATTGAGTCACAAGTTCATGCTACCAACAAATATACGTACCATAGCCGTTCTTGGTAAATCTAGAGATTTGGAAAATTGGTTTGACAAGAAAAAACTCAAGCCAAATGCAACCCCGCCAACGAAGTGGCTAAAAGATTCTTCCAATCCTTTACACCAAAGATGGCAAATTCAAAATCATCAGCTTACGGACGATCGGTTGATTACCGACGCTTTTCGATATGCCATTCGCTTTGGGCAAAACGCGCGGCTGATTTTCTGTTGGAACAGGCTATAGGTATGAATGCTGAATTGGCAAAACAAATCAAGGAATTAACCAAGGAAGCCTTTCTTAACTACCTAATCCAACACCGCGGAATAATCTGCGTAACTGATACATTTCCCAAATGGGAAATGTCGCAAATGGTCAAGACCATACACGCAATCGTAACCAATGATATTGACTCATTCCAAGCAGTTTTTCAGAAAATACCGTCATTGCTTAAACGACAATACATTAAACAACAAATTGAGTTACTTGAAGCCGCTTACTCTAACGGATACGCGTTTGCCAAATTGCGGTTGGAAGAGCATACATCACACAATTCAATCCTCGTCCAAAGTCCAAGGCTTTAGTATATGCCATTGACTATGGTAACCGAGAGATGGTTGAGTTGCTGAGGGACTCTGGGAACCACCAAATGACCTGCCAACCCTAGCTGGGTTGGCAGGTCATATACAAAAAGTACAGACTTTCTTAAATAGCCAAACAGATGAAGTAGGTTTAATGCATGGGCTGGCTTTGGCCTGTATGAACCAACATATCGAGATCGCTGATTATCTAATCAAACAAGGGGTAGATATCAATACCGAATGGAGCTTGCATGAACCAGCTACCATCCTACATCATTTGGCATTTTTTGGTAAGTTAGAGATGGTTCAGTTTTTGGTTGAATGTGGTGTGGATAAGAGTATCAAAGATTTTCGTTATTAAGCAGATGCTTTAGGTTGGGCCAAATATAATGGACAAGATCAAGTGGTGGCTTACCTTAAACAGGTGATTAATAAAAACAAGAAGCTATTAGGAAATGATGTCAAAACCAACATGTAACCGAGATCGAAATGTCTATCCGTTAAATAGACGCCGACGTCCGACACAATCTGTCGGAGGAGTTCCCCACCCTGTCTATATCAAGCTATTTTTTTCTGGAAAGGAGTTATGTGTTACACTGTCTTGGAAGCTGATCTTTTGCGCCGGAAAATTATCCGACGCTTTGTATGGACCGCCGTTGGCATGCTGGATTATCTGGCAGTTATACGTCTTAGGTCACCCCACAGACATTCCCATCCGCCCACCATCAACGTGGAGCGTCGTTCCAGTGATGTAGGAGGCATCGTTGCTAACCAAGAAGGTAATCGCAGAGGCTGCCTCTTCAGGACCCGCTCGGCGTTTCATAATGCATGAAGAAATCGGTGTTGTTTCCAGCTCTTTCTTGCGGGCTTTCGGATCCGGATGTTGTCCATAGTGCATTTCTGTCACAATCCAGTCCGGTGCCAGAGCATTGACCCGGATGCCATAGCCGACGAACTCATAGGCCATTGTCTTGGTGGTCGAAACGACGGCGGCTTTGATTGCATCATAAACCCACTGGCCTGGACGGCCCAGAAAACCACCCTCAGAGGAGAGGTTGACAATGGCGCCACCTTCTTTCTTCATTGCAGGTAATAATACCTGTGTCATCAAAACCCAACTTCTCAAACCGATCTGCGTTTCAGATTCCCAATTGGACAACCATTCGCCGTTCTCAATACGACCCGTCCTCAAAATCGCGGCGTTGTTGATCAGAATGTGAAGAGCAGAAAACTGTTTGCCAACATCCCTCCCCAGTGCTTCAATGTTCGCATCATTCATAAGGTCGATCTGTACAAAAATAGCATTGCCTCCTGATTGTTCGATTTGGGATACGGCGTGGGTACCTAATTCTACATTCCGGTCGACAACGATAACTTCAGCTCCTTTGGAAGCCAAGCGCAAAGCTGTCGCTCGACCGATGCCAGAAGCCCCACCAGTGATCAAGGCGACTTGGCCTTTGAAGCGTTCCATGCTGTGTGAAGTTGTAGTCATTAAATTCCCTCGTACTTTTTATCTGTTCCATTATAGATCATCTGGGACGGGGAAACCAGCCCAGGAATTGGACCGCAAAGACTTCCATTTGATTCACCGACCCATGGTTCTTCGAATTAGAGACTTTCACCAAACCCAATTAGAACAACCAACAAATCCCGCATCCAACTGCTTGACACAGCCAATCTTTGTGCCTTTATCGGTAGCTCCTACAACCTTGATTTGACCGTTTGCCTCCACTGAAAAAGCGGGGGGTATCCCTAGGTCGGCACCTCGATACAGATCAACAGGCTCACGATCTCTGGATTCCAGTTCACGGTGCAGGTATTGAGCAAATTCTATATCTCTGCGTGAATAGGAGATGAATACGTCAGCAATGTCAGTTTCCCTTTGAGCCTCAAGTTTTGGACTAGCTTAGGCATTCTATCACGATTGCCGTATCGGGGTAAAGCAGTGGCTCATTGATAGTACTTAGGGACGACGATTCGACAGGATACTAGCCCAATAATCTCAGGTTACATACTTCTGCATGGTGGGATGCAATATAGTACTATGCTGCCTTGGAAGCTGATCTTTTGTGCGCTGGAATATTAGTATGTACCGCCGTGGCGTATGCTGATATCCACTTGTGGTCATCCTCGTGTCATTTAGCATAGATATGGTTAAACCAAATGTGCTCTATTTCAAGATCAACATCTTACGCGTTTTAGAGTAACCCCCCTCTTGTATCTCCATAACTCTTCAACATCATACCCACCTCGCGCAGCAGTGCTTGTGAAATCTATTGCGTTGCGGTAAAATGCTAAGTATAACCTAATATGTAAGCTCTCATCGAGCATCCGATTTTGGCTTGCTGAGATGCGCACAAAAAACAGCAAGCACTCGACCCTATTAGCCAACGTAAATCATTTTGGGAGAAAGGTCTCTTGGTTTCTTGGCTAGAATTGATGTAGAGGCTTTATTTCATCCAGAACATTGATAACCCAATGTGGCTCTGGGGGTATCAGTGTGTTGGCAATCAAAGGAGTTCAACAAAATGACAACGGTTGATACCGAAAAACAGCAACGGTTTCTCACCGATGGCTTTTTCTTGTTCGAAAACGTCCTTGATCCTCAGTTAATCACTAAGTTGAACAATATTAGTGAAGAAGTGTTGGCTCGACAAGAACAAACTCATTTCGAGGAGCAACGCACTACAGGTAGCATGGTGTTAATTAACTGGGATATGGTCTATCAATACAGCGGGATAGCAAAACTGGTGGCACATCCCAAGATGATAAAGGCCTTAGCTGAACTCGGATTTTCCCATCCTAAATTTGGCCATGGCCGTATTATCAGCAAGCCACCACACAGTCCACCATTATTCTGGCATGAAGATGGCCGTTTTTGGGACGATCCAGTCAGCTACACGACGCAACCTATCCAGTGTTTCCTGATGTATTATCTGACCAACACTAGTCCAGAAAACGGCTGTTTGCGGGTTATCCCTAGTTCGCACTTGAAGCGACACTCACTTCACGACCAGTCTTTACCACGACACACCGATGAACTGAGAACTTATGCAGACCCAGATAATGTTGCTTTTCAGCAGGCGAAAGGTGAATAGATATTCCTGTTCAAGCGGGTGATTTAGTGATGGGGTTCGGTACCTTGTTTCATGCTGCTCATGCTAACCAAACGGATAATCGCAGAACGGTCCTCACCATGTGGTATTATCCCGACTTTGCCAACCTACCACAACCAACCCAAGCCACAGTGGCATACTTGGAACAAAACAACCAACCAACAGCCAAGACGATTGAGCGAAGACAAGCAATGTTGGCGCCACTCCGAATTAATTATGAAGGTGATGCCAAACCAATTGAACAGCAGTGGACACCAGGGGAAGATCTGAAGTAGGAAGATTAAGCAGAAATCAGAAAATCGTGATTCTGAAGTGATTTTCGAACAACTAAGCTTTACTGATACCCGCGCAACAGATAACTCGTGTACGGGCATCGGGTAATCCCCATAGCATCACATCAAGATTGTTCAGTTCATTGATGCATAGATTAGCAAGTAAGGTAATTAGGGTAATATCCCAGTTCCAAAATATATGAGTGTCACTAATACAAAAGCGATCACGAATGTAATGATAAATGCTTCGCAATATTAACCAAATAGGTGAGTTAAAACAGTCCATGTTACAACAACAAAAACGATAAGGATAATGACATAGATGGGTAATCGTTTCCATAAATTCCAAATGGGATTTAACTTCTTCAGTAGGAGCAGGTTGGCCACAATGAGGACAATTCCAAGCTTGTTTACTAACTTGACACAGACACGACATTTGCCAAGTAAATCTTCTTACATCTAGGTAGACTCCACATTTAAACCGAATAGATCTAGTTTACGTTCAGTGCTGCTGGATTACGCTACGCTTGGTCGACCTGGACCGGAGCAGCATGCTGCGGAGCATACCTCGAAGCAGGACATCTTCAAGAGGTAAAATTGATGCTGACGGCTACAGGGTCATGTTCCAAGCATACTATACCCTTGGCAGATAACGGGAAAGATGCCTTGATTTCTCTGCCCGCTGACTATGACGATTTCGAAACTGGAGACGATCACGAGGGAAATCGAATCGTTCTGAGTTGAGAGTATAAGCGGATCTGACAGAGCTGTTTGGATTATGCTGAAATTTGGAGTTCTATTTTGAGGGGGATTATTTACCTCAACCCATAAGCTTTTGAGGGTTCCATATCTAAGGACATTGATAGTCTGTGAGACACTAGATTGTGAGGCATTTGTCTTGGGCTCAAAGAAAAATTTTGTTTCAAACACGTCAGCTGAAAAGCCAGTGGGTTATTCTTGATTAGGAATAAGAACTAAATCAGCTCTTAATGGTCATGATAATCAAGTCGAGTTAGCTGCCTGGATTTCAAATGTAAAAATAGTCGAATCTTTGGCCATCAAGCGAAACCGACTAGTGCTATAGAGCGGAAATCGAATCTTCCTTTTAGATGAGGAAGTTTTTTTGGTTGCCGGTATTGGTTGTTTTGACGGAGTTGGTCTATGCCGAAGCAGAAGAAATAATGGTGAGAAATGGTAGAAGAATAATCCGCATAACGCCCGACATCTCCATCGATCCAAGCTTAATCAGCATGGACTTCGTCCAAGCTTCCGGCCCGGGCGGGCAAAACGTAAACAAGGTCGCAACGGCTGTCCAACTCCGATTCAATGCAGCCAAATGCTCTGTCCTCAGCGACGATGTCCGTGGGCGCCTGAAAAAGCTAGCTGGGCGAAGAATGACCACCGCCGGGGTGCTGGTAATAGATGCGCGGCGATTCGCCAACCAGAATCGGAACCGTGCCGACGCGATAGCAAGACTAGTAGATCTACTCCGCAAAGCTGCTGTTAAACCCAAGCCTCGTCGACAGACCAAGCCAACCTTCGCCTCGAAGCAGCGTCGCCTAGAGTCCAAACGCCGCCGCGGTAAGACAAAAAAACTCCGTCGGTCTGTGCGGCGAGATGAACTTTCCTGAATGCCCCAAACCCGCTTGTCCGTACCGAACACAATAAGGATTGTAGGATTATTCATTGATACCCGCGCAATAGATAAATCACGTATGGGATAATCAGGTAAGTACATAACAACAAAAGATTCTACCAGTGTTCGTTCCATCTATACCAGACTATACTCGTCTGCATGGTGGGATGTAATGCTACGCTGCGCTGTTTTAGCATCTGATCTTTTGCGCTGGAAAATTATCCGATGCTTTGTATATACTGCCGTGGCGATCCCAACACGGCGGTATAGGCCCCCTTTGATCACCTTTGCTGTAGTTTTATATCAGTTTCTGATTCTGTACTTCATCTCCATCCTGGCATCCGGATAGGTCACAATCTCTTCGATTAAAGTATGTAAGGCAACTTTCCGGGTTTCTTCCCTTAGTAGCTCTAACCTCATCAGATTGCGTTGAGCTTATAGGCAAAAAACAAAAAAAGGTAACCGTAAGCATACTTCTATGAATACAAATCTACAGAACACAAGACAGAAATAGTTACTGGGTTAAAATTCAAGATTTATACATACCAATTTATTTTTTTATATCCACTTTCCCTCTATAGTTTATACTATACTTATACTTTATCTGTAACAAACCAGAGAAAATTACAGGAAGAGGAGACTGCGATGAAATTCTGTGTGATGATTTTAACTTCAGTTCTGATTTTGGTTAATTTGTCAGATGCTGCCCTTGATGATGGCATCGTTCTTTATCTGACCTTCGATGATGTTGATGGGAAAAAGATCAAAGATCAATCGAAGAATGGTCATGATGCTGAAATTATTGCCAACACTAAGTTGGTGAAGGATTGTGTTAACGTTCCTGCTGCTGACGCATTGAAAATTAAGGATCAAACTACGATGATGGCTTGGGTATATCAAAAATCTTGGGCGACATCGCCTGCACAATGGTTTGGTAAAAACTGTCACAATGGTGGTGAGAAGAACAGTTATGGTATCGGCGTCTTTGGTGAGAATATTTTAACGCTGCTGGGCGCTACAGATAGCAGAAAAAATCACGAAGTTCCGAACAAAATGGCATCATATCGTAGGAACTTATGATGGCAAGACAAAGAGAGTCTACCTCGATGGTGCACTACTTAATGAACAAGGTGAAAAGTTTAAGTTTGCCGGAACAAATGATAAAGATCTTCGTCTCGGATGTTCTAAGGATCGGCCACAGTACACACACGATGGTGGGATGATAGATGAAGCTGCTGTTTGGCGTCGCGCCCTTAGTCCTGACGAAATCAAAATGGTAATGAAAGGTGATATGCTGGCAGTTTTTCCTGAAGACATACTAGCTATAACATGGGGTTCCATCAAAATCAGGTGATATCCTGACCATGCCTTTTTGTTAAATGGCTAACTGACAAATTTTAGGGAATGGTGTATTCCTTACTTGTCAAGACAGTTAGCCTATTGACGTAAGAGGTCGATTATTGTCTTAACAGATCTCGTTTGTGTTGGTAGAGGTACACTTGTAAAGATATACTCAATTTTGGTTTGGAAATGAATTCTTTATTTGATGCCACTAACTTGAATTAGTCTGACTCAGGCTTGAATTGAAATCAATCATAATAATCGCTCTTTATTACTTTGTCCCTATCGTTCTTTGTTTGAGTTCTTTGACTTGTGGACGTGGTGATAATGCTAAACCAGTTATTGAGAAATTGATACTGCCTACAACAGTTCAACCAGGAGAGACAGCTGTTTTTAAAGTGGTTGCGCTTGACCCTGATGGGGATCAATTGACTTATATTTGGATGATAAATGGAGAAATCTCATCTACTAAGCTGTCAACAATGATCTGGGAAGTCCCCCAAATCTTAGCAGGTCGGAAAATAGATGTGGTTATCTCTGTGAGCGACAGTTTCAATGAACCTGTCGTGACAAAAAGTCCTCTAAAAATTCAAGCCTTCGACACACGACATCCGAAGAATATGGTACTTATTCCTGTTGGAGAGTTTGAAATGGGGACGGGCGCTGATCAAATACCCCAACTTCTTCGGTCAGCAAAACAATATTTTCCCGATGCAGAAGCAAGCTGGTTCGAAAACGAAACCCCACGACATAAAGTTTGTCTGGATGCTTTTTATATGGATATTTATGAAGTATCCAATGCTCAATACAAGAAGTTTATTGACAAAACAGGATATCATCCACCTTTGTACTGGAACACATTTAATTTTGCACCCAATCATCCTGTGGTTGGCGTCAGTTGGCATGATGCTATGGCCTATGCTAAGTGGGCTGGTAAACGATTACCAACCGAAGCAGAGTGGGAATATGCGGCACGTGGTGGATTAGTTGGCAAGAAATACCCATGGGGTGATGCTGAAGCTGATGGGAAACGAGCAAATTTTGCCGATAAAACCATCAACTTAAATTGGTCAAATAAAAACGTTAGCGATGGATATAAATACACCGCCTCTATTGGAGCTTTTCCTCCTAACGATTATGGATTGTATGATATGGCAGG
>JYMV01016343.1_pt1 | contig 15744 bp, 12 predicted proteins | sample 338911 | NCBI WGS metagenome assembly JYMV01 (sample SAMN03354496, study PRJNA234377) | hydrothermal vent metagenome | biome: Deep sea; feature: Hydrothermal plumes at the Eastern Lau Spreading Center, Western Pacific Ocean; material: Seawater | place: Tonga | collected 2009 | depth 2000 m m
CAAGGTATCAACATCTTCGGTTGTGAGATTCCGAGGGTCTGATGTATCAACTCCTCTGTAGTCAAGCATCATGTACACGGTTGACCAATTATCTGCTGAGTCAATCTGAGCAAACATAAATTCGCGAATAGGTTTCTTCGTTTTATCCCACGCCTCTTCCGAGTTTGTCAGGGTCCCATCGATCATCGGTTTTATGCCGTCGTCGTACATTCGCTCTAGAGTTGGCGCCATGACTACGACTGAGAGAAGGAGACTCAACCCAACGAGAATTTGTGTTGGTGGGAGTGATGGTGACCCAAGTGCTTGACGGAGCACTGCAAGTACAACGACAAATCTAGTGAAGCACGTACACAATACGAGAATAGAGGGGACCAAGGCAAGGACGGTCAACAGAAGAAGTACATTGATCGTTGAACCAAGCGACCCGTCACTTCCAGGAAGCAACGCGCCTGCTTGTTCAAGAGCGGCTATTGGATTATCTGGAAGAGCAGTTGCGAAATAATTCATTCACCATCCTCCTCGCCATCGACGTTGGCGTCAACGACGCAAAGGGTAGAGAGTCGTCCTTTTGATTGGTGGAGGAGCACTTCGGTATTTTTGCAACGCACCAATAGGAGAGATTGACGTCCACCGAGTGGTTTCCGCTCTATGATTTGGATCTTTCGCCGTTTTGATCCCGATGCCGTGGTCTTTTCAGAAATATTTCCGAAGCCTAATCGCCCAAATATCCATCGTATACCCCAAATCAGACCTACGATGAGCAAGAGTGCAAAACAAACTTCCCCCAAGCCACTTGAACGTATTTTCTGTTTTTGGCGTTGGTAATGGCAACGGCATCGCAGCCAAATACCCACCAAAAGAAGTGCGTACAAACAGCGCACACAATACATAAGAACAACGATTGAACGCTCGTTTGCGAATCATGGCCTTCCTGGCTCGTTTAGCGGGCATCCTGCCCATTTCGCGTCACCCACACTGCGTGAGAAACTATTGTGCTCATCGGCTACTTTAATTGCCATCCATGATTATCATGCCGCATATGCACCGTATTACAAGTTGTTGTCTTTGCCTGTTTCTCGCATCATTTGCTCGTGCTCAAGAGCATTATTCACTCAATGCAAATGATAATTGGGAACTTCAGAACCCGGCTCAAGAAGGTTCCCCAGAAGCTCAGTTGTCAGAAGCCCGCAAGCAACTCGGGGAAGGCCATCACAGTGAGGCATTTCGCCTTGCAACGATTTGGCTTGATAGAAACAAACGCAACCCACTCGCTCCAGAAGCATATCTCCTCAGAGGAGATGCCCTATACAATCAAAAAGAGTATTACGAGGCGCTTTTTGATTATGAATTCATAGCAAGAAGTTTTCCCGAAAGTGAAGCATTTCAAATTGCGCTGCAACGTGAATATACTATTGCTCTCAAGTTTGCAACCGGAACGCTCCGTAAAAAGTGGGGTATGCGATTCTTAGACGCAACCGATGAGGCAGAAGAAATTTTCTTCCTTATTCAAGAACGCGTTGATTCAAGTCCTCTTGCAGAAGACGCAAGTTTCCAGCTTGCTGAACTCTACTTTCGCCGCGCGGAAATGGATCATGCAGCTGATGCGTACCAGAAATTTATTGAGAACTATCCATACTCAAACCGAACATTGTTAGCGAAAGAAAAACTTGCCAACGCACGCCTTGCTACCTATCGTGGACCCGCGTTTGACGACAAAGGACTGATTGATGCACGAGATGAGTTAATGCAAATTATAACATTCAATCCTGCGTACGCAAAGAAAATCAATGCTGCGGGAACCATTGTTCGCATAGATGAATCTATTGCCCAAAAACTACTCCTCACTGCACACTGGTATATGCGAGTAAACAATCCAATTTCTGCTGAATACACAACTCGCAGATTGGTGGAAAACCATCTTCACACCCAAGCTTCCATCGAAGCGCTTGAGTATCTTGTTCCTGCTTTCATGGATCAATTACCACCAGTAGTATTGAATGAAATTGGTGACACCTATCAAATTTTACAACTAGAAATGCTAGGAAGAACATTTACTTCACCAGTTGAGATATCCCAATGATCCGATTCTGTTTGCTCATTTTGTGTGTACTTTTTGTAGGGGCGTGTTCGTCAAATCCAACAACAGGATATTCAACTGCCTCGCTGTATAAGAAAGAGTTTCAAAGCGTTTGTGTACCTATTTTTGAAAATCAAACGATGTCAAGAAATGTTGAGTTTATGTTGACTGATGCAATCATCAAGCAAGTCCAAGCGAGAACGCCTTATGCCATTCTCGATGACACGCATGCAGACACGATGTTAACTGGTACAATCACCAATATCGCTTTACGATCAATAAGCCAGTCACGAACAACAGGACTTGACAATGAAGTATTGATAACCGCAACCATTGATTTTGAGTGGTTGAACCTCCAAACGGGAAAACGCATCCTTGGAAGAAAGAACTTCTCTACTTCTGCGTTGTTTATACCCTCACAACCCTCCTCAGAACCCCTAGAAATGGGACAATTTGCACTTGTACAACAGTTGTCCTCTGATATTGTCGATCAACTACAAGCTGCGTGGTAATTGCTTTTGAACTTCATGCGGCGTAGAATCGTAAGTCCGATACTATCTATAGTTTCTTACAAGAATTGAACAACGGATCCCCTTATGGCAAACCCAACTGGTGATAAAAACGACAAAAATACTCCCCCACAACCTCGAATGAGTCGAGGCATACTGAGTTGGATGCTCATCTGCTTCGTGCTGATCATGGCTTGGTCCATGATGAATAGTGCTGGCAGTGGGAACGAAATTTCAAGTTGGAATGATTTCCTCACTCGCGCAAAGGCTGGTCAGTTTGAAGACAACCTCGTGACTGTTCAAGATTCTGAGATCACTGCTGTTATCAGTAAGGATATCAAAGGCGATTCAAAAGCCACTGATTTTACCGCTGGCGAATCTGTCTACTTCAATGTCGATGGTCAAAACCGACAGTTTTATCTTGAAGAACTCAAGGCTGCGGGTATTGATCACCGCACTGACACAGGCACTGGACTTTTCATGACGATGCTCATCAGTTGGGCACCGATGATTTTGTTGTTGCTATTGATCTTCTTCTTTATCTCTCGGTCGGCCAGAGCAGGCGGCGGACCCGGTGGCATGCTTGGGAACTTTGGCAAGTCGAAGCACCGCCTTGCTGGGAAAGATACGATCAAAATTACTTTTGACGATGTTGCTGGTATTCAAGAAGCCAAAGAAGAAGTTCATGAAATAATTGAGTTCTTGAAGAACCCAAAAAAGTTTGCCAAAATTGGTGGACGTATCCCACGGGGTGTCTTACTTGTCGGAGCACCTGGTTGTGGAAAAACACTTCTTGCAAAGGCGATTGCAGGAGAAGCGGATGTTCCTTTCTTCTCCATATCAGGATCTGACTTTGTTGAAATGTTTGTAGGTGTTGGCGCCAGTCGCGTTCGCGATCTTTTTAAGCAAGCGAAAGAGGCCTCACCATGCATTATTTTCCTTGATGAAATCGATGCTATTGGTAGAAAACGAGGAAGTGGTTTTTCAAGTGGCGGTCACGACGAGCGTGAACAAACGCTCAATGCGATCCTTGTTGAAATGGATGGATTTGAAGCAAGTGACCAAGTCATTATGATTGCTGCGACAAACCGCGCGGATGTTCTTGACCCTGCGCTTCTTCGACCCGGACGATTTGATCGTCAGGTAAATGTCGCCCTTCCTGATCTTGAAGGCCGCAAAGCCATTCTTGAAGTCCACGCTAAGAAAATCAAAACTGCACCCGGATTGGATCTTGGGAGAGTTGCACGCGGTACGCCAATGTTCTCAGGTGCTGATCTTGAAGCACTGATCAATGAAGCGGCGATCATTGCCACCATTGCAGACAAAGATTTTGTTGATCAACTTGATATGGATGAAGCACGGGACAAGATTCGCTGGGGACGAGCAAACAAGAGCCGTAAGATTGAAGAACTTGAACGCGTTGCGACTGCCTATCACGAAGCTGGGCACGCTGTTGTACAACATCTTCTTCCAGAAGCGGATCCTATCCACAAAGTTACGATTATTCCTCGCGGACAATCTGGTGGTGCAACGTTTAGTTTGCCTGAAAAGGATCGGTATTTTTATAGCCGAAGATTTATCGAAGCAAACTTGCGTGTACTCTGTGCAGGTCGTATAGCGGAAAAGCGAAAGACTGGTGATATTTCTAGTGGTGCTGGTATGGATATTCGGATGGCAACTGATTATGCGCGGCACATGGTGCTTGAATGGGGAATGAGCGACCGCCTCGGCTTCATTAATTACACGCCAGATCCCAATCGTGAAACAATCATTGCTGATCGAGATTACTCACAAGACACTGCTAGAGTGATAGACGAAGAAATCAAACGCCTCATCGATTTGGCATTTGCTGATGCTGAGCGAGTTCTTGAAGAAAACTGGGAACTCGTTGTAGGTATCGCTGACAACTTATTGAAATATGAAACGTTGCAAAGCGACGAAATTGATGCGATTATGAGAGGCGAACTCATTGATCGACCTTCAGTAGACGATTTGCTTGCTGAAGAAAGTGATTCGACAAACACACTAGAACCTAACACCGAGGTTAGCGGCGACGAGCCTGCTGGAGGCGCCCTTCCAAGTCCAGCCTAACCAATTGACCTTGGAGTCACTTTGACTCCCCCGTTCAATTAATTCAGTTTTGTCTTCTGCGAGTTCGCATTGGGTTTACAAACCCCCTTGTTCGCCTTGCCATCTTCAAGAGATGCAGAAACGCGAACCTCTAACCGCTGCCCAACCTATCCTACAATTTCATTTTTTCGAGTATTTGGCGCAACCTTGATTGTCAAAGTGAGGACTGCTTCAGTTTCTCGAATATCAAGCATACGTCAATCTCCAAGCACCCGCTTCTTACGAAGGAGATGATGATAATGCTGTGCAAAACGATGCGCTTCATCCCTAATCGCTTGTACAAGTTTCAAGCCAAGATTGTTGCGACCCAATTTGATTGGCTCGTCTTGAGTTGTCAGATAAATAAGTTCTTCTTTTTTTGCAAGGCTAATCACAAGCGGTGGTTTTTTTTGTAATACAGACATTCCTTCCATCGCGGCTGTTAGTTGCCCTTTCCCACCATCAATCACAATGAGGTCTGGATATAACTCCAACCCCTCTCCAGCATCACGGTACCTCCTAGAAATTACTTCCCGCATTGACATGTAATCATCGTTCTTTGAAGTATGAATCTTGAATCGGCGATACCCCTCCTTGTGCGGTCGACCATCAACAAAACAAACTTTCGAAGCCACTGTTTCTGTTCCTTGCAGATGTGCAATATCAAACGCCTCGATACAACGAAGTGCTCCTTTGGCATGTAGGGCTTTTTCAAGTGCACGCATTGAATCAACTGGGTCAGAAGCAAAAATTGTCACCTCCGATTGCCACGCCTCTTCGTGCTTTGTCCGATCACTTAATCTTTCAATGGCATGTATTTGATCCCTAATCCTCGCTGCCTCTTCATAATCCTTGTTCTTCGACGCCGTTTCCATTTGTTTATTCAAATCCCGAAGCATCACGCTTCGTTTTGATTGCATAAATTTAAGAAATTGATCGATCTCTGACTTGTAATCGGAGCGACTAATTCGATTTGCACAGGGCGCGGAGCACCGATCGATTGCATGCAACAAACATGGTCGAAAAAAACGATTGGTCTTGTCATCCTCGCGTATATCCAGCGAGCAAGTACGAAACTTATAGATTGTTTGCAACATGTGCAAGGCGTTGTTCAATGCACCCGAGGATGCAAATGGTCCAAACAGTTTCGAGCCCCGAAATTCCTTATCGCCCGGTGATCGGGTAATAAAGACACCTGGAAATTCATCTTTTATTGTCACTGCAATGTATGGATATGTTTTCCCATCAAGTTGCATCGAGTTGTATTTTGGACGGTAGTCCTTTATCAACCGCGATTCAAGTAGCAATGCCTCCCAGTCATCTTCACAATCAATGGTCTCAATATGATCAACCTCTGCAAGCATTCCTTCCTTCCATGGACCAACATCCGTCGATTTACTAAAATATGAACCAACTCGTTTCTTGAGGGAGCCTGCTTTACCTATGTAAAGAATATTTCCATCACCATCGTGCATAAAGTACACACCCGCTGCATCTGGGAGCAAAAGTGCCATTTCAGCGAGTTTAATTCGCTGTTTCTCCCATTTTGATGCAATAAAGTCATTTTCCATACGACTACCTATTCTACCCTTTGAATTATCGAAATATAGCCTTGTTTTGGACTTTCGATTCTACTACAATCAAAGGTTCACCCCGACCCCTGAAACCTATTATGGAGAATTCAATGAAACAACTGCTTACCCTCACTCTCGTTGCCTTGCTTGGCTTGGCTACTTTCGGATGCAACAAGACCGAAAAAGTCAACGCCGCTGCTGTAGCGACTCTATGTGTCGGATCCAACTGTGATCTATCAAACTGTGATCCTACAAAGTGCAGTAAAGCTGCTGCGAACTGCCCACTCCTAGGAACACCACAATGTCCACTGGCTGCTGCCAAAGCTGCAAAGACTGATGCAAAAGTAAACCCTGCTGCTGCTGGTGCTACAAAAAGTTGCTGTTCAAGCAAAGCAAAGGCAAAGCCTGCTGCTGCTGGTGCTGCAAAAAGTTGCTGTTCAAGCAAAGCAAAGGCAAAGCCTGCTGCAACTAGCAACAATGACGCTTCTGGATGTAGTAAAAAGAGAAGCGGCGCTTGCCCATTCTCTGGGAAGTAAACCGTCATTCGAATGAATAACCAACAGGCCTCGCTACCATAGCGAGGCCTGTTTTTTTATGGGTACAATGCACATCCGATGTCTGTGATCTTTCTTACAAACGGACGAATTATCGATCCCTTATCTCAACTCGATGCTGTTGGAGATGTGCTCATCCATGATGACCAAATTATTGCATTGGGTAGGGTTGAAGAAGTCCCGCCTGAAACAACAACGATCGACTGTGATGGGTACATCATTTCTCCAGGACTGATCGACATCCATGTGCACTTTCGAGAACCAAGTAGTGGCAAACACGAAGAAACTATAGCAACAGGCGCAGCTGCTGCAGCTGCTGGCGGTTTCACAACTGTGTGCACAATGCCAAACACAACCCCTGCAACCGACACCCCAAGAAGTATTGCAAGTGCCATAGAGACCGCAAAACGTGTAGGAAAATGCCGCGTTTTGCCAACTGGCTGCGCAACCGTTGGACGTCAAGGAAAACAACTCGCACCAATCGCTGAAATGGCACGAGCCGGTGCTATTGCATTCACAGACGATGGTGATGTCGTTGAAGACAATGCCATGATGTCTGAAGTTTTGCGAGCCTCCCAAGCAGTCGACCGCTGCTTCATGCAACACTGCCAATCACCCGAAATGACAATTGGAGGGGTCATGCATGCTGGTGCAATCCAAGAAGAACTCGGCTATGGAGCATGGCCTCGCATCGCAGAAGAATCAATCATCGAGCGAGACCTTCAATTGAACAGTGATATTGGATGCGCGTGGCATGCACAACATCTAAGCAGTGGCGGGAGCGTTGCAATTATTGAAGCAGCGCAGCAATCAGGACAACGAGTGACTGGTGAAACATCACCGCACCATCTTTTGTTAACTGACGAATCATGTAAGACACTTGGCACAATGGCAAAAATGAATCCACCGCTTCGAACGCAAGAAGACATTGATTTGATTAAGGATGGCGTCAAAAGAGGCGTCATCACGATTCTCGCTACCGATCATGCTCCACATCCTCAATCGACGAAAGATGTACCCTTCCCAGAAGCCTCGTTTGGTGTCGTTGGTGTTGAGTGTGCCTTGTCGCTGTATATTAAGGCGCTCATTGAAGATGGCACCCTTGAATGGCAACAGATGCTTATGATGATGACCTCAAATCCAGCTGCTCTTATTGGAAGAACTGATCTTGGATGTTTGAAAGTTGGCTCCAAAGCAGATATCACCGTGATTGATCCAAATCTTGAGTGGACAATAGACGCCTCTCAATTCCTCTCACCTGCGAGAAACTGCCCCTTCGATGGGTGGAAGGTCAAGGGCAAGGCGATTGCAACAATTTTAGGAGGCAAGATCTCCCATTCCTGCCTCGAAAAACAACCTTCTGTTGATATCGCATAAACCATTGCAATCCACCGAGTTTCGTGTAAAATCTTCAATTCGTTTCAGTTTCGAAGCGATGAGCATCGCCGGTGGGTGGTGATACTCAATAACCCCAAGGCGGCAATGCTGCAACAGCATGCCAAAAATCGTGAAGCGCCCTTGCGTAGATCTTCGCCCACAAGACTACCGGTGTCGCTGCTAGGAACAACAGATGACAGAAAAAAAGACCGATATTGTGAGCCGCTTACTTGAAGCTGGCATCCATTTTGGACAACGCAGAAGTAAGTGGAACCCGAAGATGAATCCCTATATATGGGGTGTTCGCAATGGACTTCACATCATTGATATTCGAGAAACCGTTAAAGGGTTGATGCGAGCAAAACTTTACATTCAAAATACAGTCGCTGGTGGAAAAGACGTTGTCTTTGTAGGCACAAAACGACAAGCCCAAGCTGCTGTTCAAAAATATGCAGGCGAAGCGGGTATGCCTTGGGTTACAGAGCGCTGGCTCGGTGGGACTCTCACGAATTTTTCAACGATTCGCTCACGACTCAAGCGATTGATTGAACTTGAAAAACTTGTTGATTCTGGTGAAATCGAAACATACTCAAAGAAAATGACTTCGCAACTCATGCGAGAAAAAGCAAAGATCACTCGGAACCTTGATGGTATTCGCAATATGAGCAAGTTGCCTGGAGCGATGGTTGTGATTGATGCAAACACTGAAGTCAACGCGTTACGGGAAGCAACAGCGCTTCGCATTCCAACAATCGGTCTAATCGACAGCGACGGAAATCCTGACCTTGTCGATATTCCAATCCCAGGTAATGATGACTCGCTACGTTCAATCGAAGTTGTAATCGCTGAATTGATGTCAGCTGTCAGTGACGGACTCGCGGGTCGCCGCGCGAAAGAAGTCGAAGCACAGCGAGTCGCTGAGAATAAGGCAAAAGAAGAGGCACAAGCAGCGGCTGATCATGAAGAAGCGAAAGCTAAATCGAGCCGTGCCTCGTTCAAGGCAGATGATTCGAGTCCTGAACCTAAAGACAAACAAGGTGCTGCCGCAACAGCAACTGCACAAGCACCAAAAACGGAAACAGACAACAAATGACAACGCAAACTACTGGAGAAGTAACAATGAGTTTCACTGCAAAAGATGTGATGCAACTACGCCAAAAAACTGGCCTTGGCATGATGGACTGTAAAAAAGCCCTCTCCGAAAACAACGGTGACCCTGCAGCCGCTGAAACGTGGATTCGCGAAAAGAAAAAAGGTAAGATGGATCAGCGCACTGAACGCACAACAGGAGAAGGTCGCATCGCTGTTGCATACGGTGATGGATGTGCGGTGATCGTTGAAATTCAAACTGAAACAGACTTTACTGCAAAGAACGAATCATTCGAAAAGATGGTTGCTGAAGTTGCAAACTTCGCACTAGCTTCTAGCGATGGTGATGTTGCCTGCTCAGAGGAAATGACAAAGGCGATTGATGAAATTCGCATCACAACTGGTGAGAATGCAAACTTTGCTCGAGGTATTCATTACAGTGGCGATCACTTTGGTCACTACATTCACCACGATGGCAAACGCGCTTGCCTCATTCAGGTTGATAACGAAGTTGATGGTGAAGCCCTTAAGGGAATTTGCCAACACATCGTCTTCCACGATCCACTGGGAATCAGCGCTGATGATGTACCTGCTGATGTCATTGAAAAAATTAAGGCTGACGCAATCCAACAAGCCAAAGATACGGGCAAGAATGAAGAGATTGCACAAAAGATGGCAGAAGGCAAGGTACGTAAGCACCTTGAAGAAAATACACTTCTTGCACAAAAGTACGTCCTTGACGAATCGAAGACTGTCCAAGAAGTGTTGCCTGAGGGTACAACAGTGACTGCGTTCATTCGATACACACTTGGCGGGTAAGCTCCGCACCTCGTGTACCCAATACTACATGTACCAATAATTCCCCCGTCTGTCGGGGGTATTTTTGCGAAGGGTGTACAGATTAATTAACTCGGAGTCAATTAAAACCGCAAGAGACACCACCCTTGCGCGGGTCACTCGCCGGTTTGAGAATGTTGCCTTCAATTGCGATTGCTTGGACGACGCCCACGGTTGTTCGTTTATCAATTTCATGACCCTTGGCTATCAGTGAATCCAATGTCAACTGATTGATCCAAGATTCCTCAAAATAAAGTTTATTAGGCTTCCATTGGTGATGGAGGCGGGGTCGTGATACTGCTTCTAGTGGTTCGTCGCCATACCAAACACAGTTCAGAATCACTTGCACTACACCCGAGATAATCCTCGGTCCACCAGAAGCACCAACAACGAAAATAGGTATACCGTCGCGTAACACAATCGTTGGAGACATGCTTGAAAGTGGTCGCTTTCTTGCTTGAGGTAAATTTTTATCCGATTGCTGTAGTCCATACACGTTTGTTCCAGAAGGCGGAGAAAAGTCATCCATCTCATTGTTCAATACAAAATCATAGGGTTCCACCAACACCTGCGAACCAAATGAAGTATTAATCGTTTCGGTTACAGCAACAACCATACCATCGCGATCAACAACACAAAGATGACTCGTCCCTGCATCATCAGGTTGTTGCAATGCAGAACCATATGATGAAGACGCTGCAGTTGATTCATTTTGTATTCGAGATGCAAGTTCATCGAGATACTTTTCACTGAGTAACGCTCCAACAGGAACATCAACAAAGGCGGCATCCGCCAAAAATTCTGCTCGATCGGCAAATGCATGTTTCATCGATTCAACAAGCAGATGAGAATACAACGGATCATCTCGATCCAACGATGTTGCGCCTACTCGTTGTAAAATTGACAAAATTTGGGCAAGTGCGATCCCGCCGCTACTAGGTGGAGGCATCGAAACGATAGATACACCGTCTCCAATTTCAACAACGAGGGGTTTTTCCCAGCGGGGCCTGTAATGAAATAGATCTTTCAGTGTGATGTGATTGTGCGTACTTGCAACAATTGCCCGTGCAACGTCACCGGTATAAAAAGCATCAGTTCCGTGTTCCGCGATCGCTTCAAGAACATCCCCTTGTCCTAGAAGTGTTAGTTTTTTATTAGTTGCAAAACGATGCAATGCTTTTACAATATCTTGTAACGCTTCAGGAACACGTCCAAGAGCAAGTTTTGCACTTTTCACGCCACTTCGATACGCATCATCTGGAAAAAAACCACCTCTTGCAATTTCAATCGCAGGCGCCATCACTTGTGCAAGTGGCAAACGACCATACTTTTCATGGGCTGCAAGTAAACCAGCAACTGTTCCGGGTACGCCAACAGCATCTGAACCGATGCGACTGTTGTGGTTTTGATAAAACATCGCACCTACTTCATCGGGTGCTGTTTCTCTATAATTCAACGCTATTGGAGGTGAATTCCGAGGATGAATCAACATAAAACCTCCACCACCAATCCCGCAAGAAAATGGACGAACAACACTTAATGTGAAACTTGTCGCAACCGCAGCATCAACGGCGTTCCCACCCTCCTTCAAAATTCGAACACCTGCTTCCGAAGCAAGTTGATGATCAGCAGCTACTGCACCCCCAGAAAATTGCACTTGCTTTGTCGTACATCCTGTGAGTAACAGTACCAAAAAGACAAGTCGTATTAGCATCCTCGTTCCTTCAAAAATGCAATTGCTGTTTGTATATCACTGACCCTCGATTCACCTGCTTCACGTTCAATAACAAGATCGACTCCTTGAGGAACCGCTGCAAGAAAAGAGTTCCAATCAACATCACCAGTTCCAACGACCACTTCACTTCCCCACGTTCCTGCCACTTCAGTTGCAATCGCGTCTTTGATGTGTACCTGACGAACCCACGGCTCTAACCGCTTGATCGCACTTACTGGATCACCCTGTCCATATAAAATCATATTCGCAGGATCAAAGTTAACTCCAATGTTTGGATGCGTTAGTTCTTCAAGAACTCCCGAAAGAACTTCAGCGTTTTCTTGCCCTGTTTCGAACGCTATTTCAATTTCATTCTCTTCAAATATGTCTGCTATCTCCCCAAGGCGATCTAACATTTTTGTTCGCTCTCTTGATACTTCGTGAGACAAAAATCCTGCGTGGAATGTTACGAGCGATAATTCTAGATCGCTTGCGATTTGCGCACTTTGTTTTGTTCGTTCAAGTGTTTGGGGCCAGATTGAATCTTGCCGCACACCACCTGTTTTGGCAATTGTTTCAAGCGTAGAATAGTCTTCGCCTACAGGCTCGAGCATCCCACTCAAAATCGAAACTCCAGAACCAGACAATATTGATTGGCACTTCTTCCACCTTGAATCTACATCCAATGGGACAAGAGCCAGTTGCACAGCGGTAACTCCACACGCTTCTACATCTAATACCAATGCTTCAGGGGACTCAGGACGAAGGCTCCAACTACAAATTCCAATTTGGTGACTAATCATGGGGTATAGCCTACAATACCTAGGATTCATTAGGCACGATCAATGACAACTCCATCCCTGAAAGAAAAACATGGTGAGGCTCCCCCTGAGCCCGAGTCTAATACAGGAGTACTCCAAACTGGCACTTCTGAGTCACCTAATGAACTCACGAATACACAACCAGAAGATCTAACTTTCTTGGAAAAAACTGAGGCATTTCTTACACGCCTGAGTACAAAAAACAACTTTTGGCACCGGGTATGTTCGTTGATTTGGCTTCCATTTGCCTTCCGAAGTGGCATTTCGATGCGACGAATTACCCACGACCGCTTCACGGCAGTTCTGCCATTTAAACGGTCAAACCGAAATTTCTATAACGCCATGGCTGGTGCAGCACTTCTGGGAAACAGTGAAGTCGCAGCAGGCATGTTTTTGTTTAAACATTGCGGAAGCGATTACGCGGTTGTGTGTAAAAATATGCAATATCGTTTTTTGCGACCATGCTATGGACCTGCTGTCTATAACGTCAAAGATGCAGAAGATGTACGAAATCAACTTATAGAACAAATGAATATAGGCAAGGAATTCAACATTGAGTTTACGATGAACATCACGCAAACATTACAAAAGCGTGACAAAGAAGTACGCGTTGGCAGGTGTATCATCACGTTCCATTGCACGCCAAAATCAATGCTTCGAGAACGATTCCGACGTAAGAACAAACAAGAAGAGTCGAAGTGAACGCACTCAAAACAATAGGTTGGGGACTGTATCTCACGTGCAGTTGGACGTGGTGCATCGGCATGTTTCTTCCCGTTATTTTGATTGATCGTTATGGTTGGGCAGGTTTCTTTATTTTCGCAATTCCAAATGTCATTGGATGTTCTGTATTTGGGTATGTGTTAAAAACTCCTGAACGATCAAAAGCACTGGTTGAAAGATATCACGGAGCGCTCGCAAGTTTTGCTGTCGTTACCGTTGCGTTCCATGCCTTTTTTCTTGCGATTGTCGCGAGGTATTTCATCTCCGAACTCCCCACGTGGTGGATGGTTGTACTGCCCGCAATTGTGCTATGCGCAGGACTTCTAGTAAGTTTCCTTCCAAACAAACTTTGGCCAATTCTCGCTGCAATGGTGTGGTGTACTTCAGTTGGAATTGGTATATCTTTGTGGCCCGGTTCGATTCACGTTGAAGCAGCACCAACACATCCTTGGCAAGAAGTGATTTGGCTACTTCCAATAACAACTTTCGGTTTCTTTCTGTGTCCTTACCTTGACCCAAAGCGTTGCAATCTTCGCCATCGAAACATTCGTTTGGAGTATTCGGATTGACATTTGCTTTGATGATTGGACTCACTTGTTTGTACCGTGATGCGATGGTTGTTGGTTTAGCAACATTGATTGTAGTACACATCATCTCACAAGCAACCTTCACCATTAGTGCGCATATTCGGGAAGGTTGGTTGTGCGAAATAAAGTCTCGGAGACTATTGTTTGCTATTGGGACGATCATTGCGTGCGGAGTCGCGATTTTGGTTGCCCATCGATCGCACGAAACTATTCAAGGGATGGTTGATGATTACCTAAGGTTCTTCGTATTTTATGGTTTGATATTTCCCGGTCTCGTCGCAACCTTTATTTGGACAAAGCGAAAATTTACATTGGTACGCGGGGTACTTTTTACACTCGCCGCCCTTCTATCGCTACCTCTTCTTGAAGCAGGGTATATCGGCTCAAGTACGTGGCTCTGCATATTACCAGTTGTTGTCTTTACAACATGGGTGTTTGCGGATCACAATTAATTCACAGAGGGTGAATTAATTACCGGCCGCCGCAACACTTCTTATATTTCTTACCGCTTCCACATGGGCAGGGTTCATTGCGTCCTACAGTCATTGCACCGCCAGAAACTGGGTCATCCTTCGATGCAGCTGCCGAAGCTGCGCGGATAGATTGCTCTGAAACTTTTGGTTTTGGACGAGGTTGCTGAGCAGTTTTTGCGGTTTCGGGTGGTTGACTTAGTTGCTGCTGTTGCTTCGGGGGGGGTTGTGACATACGCACTTGCATTTTCGCCTTGAAGACTAAATCTGTCACGCGGTCTTGGATATGTTCGAACATTTCATCAAAGAGCCGTGCGCCTTCACGTTTAAATTCAATTCTGGGGTCTAACTGACTAAACGATCGGAAACCGATCGATTCGCGTACTTGATCCGTTTGATGGAGGTGATCTTTCCACGCACTATCGAAAATTTGCAGAAGGACATTACGTTCAAGTTGTGCTAACTCTGCGCGTTGCACTTGTTTAATTTTTTTCGTTGCAACTGCAATTGGATCTAGTTCTGCATCAGCTTTCTCATCATCGCTTAGTGCAAAATTCCAATTTGTACGTAACCACATATCAAGATCACCATTGCTTTCTTCAACTAGACGTTCAGCACGACGCTTGAACCGCTCATCATCCCAACGAAGTGCTTCTTCAAGCAAAAACTTTTTCAAATCCTCCGGGTTATTTGATGGTAATGTCTGCGGTGTCCAATCGAGTTCATATTTTAACTTCACCCATTGACAGAACGCTTCGATTGCTTTTGCTGGGTCTTGCTGCAAACGCATGCTTGTCATGTCAATCATAAAATCGACAGGATAGATTCGTTCACGTGTTCGATACGCATCCAACGCACGCTCCATCACGAGATCGACGGCTTCTTCTGGTTCTAGGTCTACAAGGTCGGAAGCCTCAAAAGGAATTTCAAACTTTGCAGTAACCCATTTCGCCAATTCTTGTTGCCCATGTTGCTGAACAAGATAGATATCGAGAGGTGAAAGATCGGTAGATTGAATTTTTGCTGCTGCTGATTCTTCAATCCTCGCAACAATTTCTTCTCGGCTCATCTCAGTTGCTTCGGCGATAGTCAAATCACTGTCCCATGCTGCAACTGACCAATCGACTGTACCTTTGTAATCCCATGTTGTTTCATCTCGCTCTGCAATTTTTCCTTCGCCAAGATCGATGGTGTCTGGTAAATATTCACCAATCGTAACGCGTATCACTTCTGCAGATTCACCCAGAGCATCGCGAATAATAAGTTTGTGTAAATCTTCACGATCTTTACCAATCATTCGATC
>JYMV01046841.1_pt1 | contig 15744 bp, 15 predicted proteins | sample 338911 | NCBI WGS metagenome assembly JYMV01 (sample SAMN03354496, study PRJNA234377) | hydrothermal vent metagenome | biome: Deep sea; feature: Hydrothermal plumes at the Eastern Lau Spreading Center, Western Pacific Ocean; material: Seawater | place: Tonga | collected 2009 | depth 2000 m m
TGGAGTCAATATTTTTCAAGAAAAGTAGCTCAATCATAAACTCTATGTAATGAAAGTTCATCTACATATATTTTTTATATCATGTTTTTTTCTAATTAATGTTTACGGCAATGATATGGATCAAGACATTATTGAAATAGCTAGTATTCGATTCAAGGTATTACAACATGGTGAATCTAATCGTCGTTATATATGGATACATGGTGATGAAAAAACGGCCTTGCTGCTGTTGAAGCGTCTTAAGGATAAAAACAATGGCACTGTTTTTCTGATCGATAATGATAAACGCGAAGTGGTGATAAACAGCAATATGATAGACCCTAATCGCATCTTTTCTAGAGCAGGTGCAGAAAAAAATTTGATAAAAATGAATTCAAATATTTCAAGATCAACAATAGATAAAACGCTGGACATGCTAGATAGGGATCGAGAAAGATTTTTTGATAGGATCAAGCCACCGAACCGTGGATTGCTGTTAGCATTGCATAATAATCTTCAAGGCTATTCAATACATGATGAAATAGCTATTAGTAATGAAGTGTCACTGAAAAATAGCGAGCATCCACACCATCATAATTTTTATATATGCACTAATCGTGATGATTTTAATGTGCTATCCAAGTCACCGTACAATGTTGTTTTGCAAGAAACACCACCCGCTGAGGATAACGGTTCATTATCATGCCTGGCAGCGCGGAAAGGTGTACGCTATATCAATATTGAGACACGATTAGGATATTTAAGCGTTCAAACAAAGATGCTGCAATATATTGAAGATCATATAGAATAGATTAATATTATTAATAATTATAATTAAGAAAATTTAAATCACCATACTGCCATCGCGGAAGATTGCTTCATTTTGATTATCATCCATATAGCCCATCATAACTGAATGGCCATTGACCGTCAGCTGATCTCCCTTTAGTTCGAATGATGTTAAATGCAGTCCTTGATTACCTACTGTAAGGACAGCAGTGTTTTCCGGCAAAATATAGAGATGATTCGAATCTTCAATTTCTGTCCATGAAAAATCGACTATATAATCCGCGTCACTTAATCCAATTGTAATATCAGGGTTTTTCTTTGTTAAGGGTGCCCCGGTATAAAGTGGAAAAACGGCCTGCAGAACAGCCCAGGCAGTACTATTTGGTTCTAACTCAACGTAGAATGTTCCATCATCGTATAAATTCAGTTTCCGCTGTACATCATTGGCATTGACCAACAGATTATAATGAGAAAGACGAATCCCTTTGTCATCTGAAACAAAGATCAGCGCTTCATCTTCCAGGTGTGATTTGTATATCGGGTTAAATGTATCGTCCTTTCCCTTGAGGCAATCGGGAAAAGGGTCACTGTCAATCACCCTGTCAGCTGTTATGACATGATCAATGTTTTGTAAGGGGTCAGCTGCAAGAATAACGGACGCACCAACTGTCCATACACCAAATACGAGTAATTCTGTATGGGGAAATTGCAAAGGATGGACCCAAACACGTTCCTTTGGTTTAAGTCCAGTACTTACGAGCCAGTTCGCTATTTTTTGGACTTGGGCATAAAAGTCAAGATTGGTCATGCCCATATCAGCAAAGATCATTTTACCGTGATGTTTGACATTTTGTCCTTCAACCAGTCCACGCAAGTTGGGGTAAGGCGTCATATATTCAATAGGTTCCACATTGCCCAGGCACTGCGCCTGGTAAATGCGCTCTGCAAGAGATTTAGTCAATACTAATCAGGCTTGATCTTGCGGATAATCTCTAATTTATCAGTAGTGCGGGTGTACATATTTCCGGCTAGGCGACCGATGGGACGCAATTTTTCAAGATTAATATATCCATCCTCGTATACATCATCATCAATATGAAAAAGAACAATCGTGCCGATAACGACAAACCCACCGCCAGGGCCTTCATTGCCAACAGGAACGATTTGGTTCAGCTTGCATTCAAAACTGATCTTTGCTTCAGCGACTTTGGGCGGAGCAATTTTTTGACAAGGTACAGGAGTTAAACCTGAAACTTCAAATTCATTCACTTCTGGTTCAAAATCAGTAGAGGTAGAGACCATCTGCTCGGCAAAATCCTCTGAAACAATATTGACAGCAAATTCTTCAGTATCACGAATATTATTCAGGGTATCCTTTGTTTTGCCATCATAGCCACGCCGGGCAGGACAAAACATTATCGAAGGTGGATTTGAACAGATGCCATTGAAATAGGAAAAAGGTGCCAGGTTTTCTAATCCATCTTTTGAAAGTGTAGATACAAAAGCGATGGGCCGCGGTACAATGGACCCGATCATGAGTTTATGGGTTTCCAATAGGGGATGTTCGCTGGGGTCGTAAATCATTTTTCCAGCCAGGAGGCAGGGTAGTCAGCGTCATCCACAGCTTGCGCAGCTGTTGTGATATTAAGTGGCTTGAATGTATCCACCATAACCGCGTATTCATTTGCTTCTTTTGCTCCGATTGATTCTTGAATCTTTCCCGGTTGAGGACCATGGGGGAGTCCTCCTGGATGGAAAGTGATGGATCCTTCTTTCATTCCTTTGCGGCTCATGAAATCACCTTCCACATAATATAAAATTTCATCGGAATCCACGTTGCTGTGGGCATAAGGTGCCGGTATTGCCTCAGGATGGTAGTCAAACACTCGCGGTACAAAATTGCAGATGACCAACCCCGGCGCTTGAAAGACCTGGTGCACGGGAGGCGGCTGGTGAACCTTGCCGGTAATGGGCATGAAATCTTTTATATTGAATACCCAGGGAAAATAATAACCATCCCAACCCACAAGGTCACAGGGATGAGTTGTGTATGCATACATTTGATAGCCGCTATTCAATCGAACGAGCACATTCATATGACCATCTGTTTGCGGGTCAACAAAATCAGGAGTCCGGATGTCTCTTTCACTATAGGGAGAATGTTCAAGTAATTGACCATGGCGATTGCGATATCGAGACGGTGTTTCCACAGGTCCGGATGTTTCTATGATGAAATGTTTCATGTTTTCTTCAACATCCAACTGCCAGATTACGCCTCTGGGAATGACTACATAATCACCTGCTGCTACATTGAGCTGTCCAAGATTAGTTTTAAATGACCCTGATCCAGAATGAATGAAAATGATCTCATCATGGTGTCCGTTACGGTAATAATCATTCATGGAAGCGGATACATGAGCTTTATACAGCACACAATCACTGTTGAAAAATAATGGTACTCTCGCAGATATAGCATCTCCCTTTGAATCAAGACTGTGGGTAGTCAAATGGTGGTGTCGATGGGTTTCTGTCCAAGCTTCAAGTTTTAATGGATTGAATTCACCCACTTTATGCACAGCTGTTGGCGGATTCTTATGATACACATTAGAATAAATCCAGCTGAAACCCTCGCGGCTGATCAATTCTTCCCAATATAAATTGCCATTCTCATCCCTGAATTGGATGTGGCGCTTATCGGGAGTAATTCCTCTTTTTTGATAAAATGGCATATTAATTCCTATAAAATTTTGTTTTCCAGTGTACCTAGGCGTTCTACTTCTAACCGCACGACATCACCTTTTTTGATCCAGCCGCCGGTATTTTCTGGTCGCAATTCCAGTATACAGCCAGTACCCACCGTTCCTGAACCCAAATAATCGCCGGCCACCAGATTGGCATTCATACTGGCCCGTTCGATCATAGTTGGGAAGGAATGATAAAGGTCATTGGTATTACCTTCAGAAATAAGTTTATTATTTACATGGCAAGTCATGCTCAGTTGCAGTTTTCCTTCATCATCCCAGGCATCGGCTAATTCATCAGGCGTAACCATGTATGGACCAAAACTCGTGGCAAAATCTTTCCCTTTTGCCGGGCCAAGACTTAAGGGCATTTCTTCTCGCTGCAGATTTCGCGATGACCAGTCATTGCAAATGGTATAACCGGCAATCAATCGGTCTGCATCTTTTGCTTTAACATTACGTCCACCGTTGGCAATGATTACCGCAAATTCCAATTCAAAATCCAGTTCCTCTGTGTTTTGGGGATAAGGAATATCATCCCCGTGACCATAAAGCGCATTTGGATTAGAGAAATAGAAAATAGGCAGTCTAAACCAATCGGGGTGCATATCTAGACCGCGCAGTTTCCGAGCGGCACGAACGTGCTGTTCAAAAGCATAAAAATCACGGAATGTACTTGGATTGGTAATCGGCGGGAGCAATTGCACATCAGCTTCAGCTTGGGCAACGTGCTGGTTATTGGCGATCAGGTCAGCAATGTGTTCATTTGCTAATTGATCCTGGAGCCTTTGCAGCTTGACAAGATTTGGTTCCCATTCTTCCAGGCATGCATGCAGTGAAGAGGGAATTTCCAGAAATTCAGATTCATGATTTTCTTCATTCATAAAAATGGCCGCCCTGAGAACATCAACAACGTGTCCTTCCATAACAAAACCAAAGCGCTGTGCGTTCTTTCCGTTTTCTACATAAGTAACAAATTTCATCTTTTCCTCAATTAATCACAAATTGCCGCGTAGTGCCTGTTCACCTTCAATAGACTCGAACAACGCCTTAAAATTTCCTTTTCCAAAACTCTGGGATCCTTTTCTCTGGATCACTTCATAAAACAGTGTTGGACGATCCTGTATAGGCTGGGTAAAGATCTGCATCATATACCCATTTTCATCCTTGTCAACTAAAATACCCAAATCTGCCAGCGTTTCAATATCTTCATCTATATCACCAATTCGTTCGGCCAGATCATTATAATACGATCTTGGTGTGGACAGAAAATCGACCCCTTTTGCACGCATTTTGGTGACTGTTTCTACAATATCTCGAGTGGACATCGCTATATGCTGAATGCCAGCTGAATTATAATAATCGATGAATTCCTGGATTTGTGATTTTTTCAAACCATCGGCGGGTTCATTGATAGGTAATTTGATCTTTTCGTTATCATTGGCCATAACGATTGAACGCAATGCGGAAAATTCAGTGTTGATATCCTTATCGTCAACAGACCAGAATCGATGCCAGCCAAAGACTTTTTCATAAAAATCACATACGGGCTGCATATCACCATCTGGTTGATTACCCACAATATGATCGATATGTACAAGGCCGGTAGGATCAGCAACAACGTCTTCATTATGTACTTCAAATCCTGGTAAAAATACACCATTATAATTATCACGCTGTACAAATGTATGGTTAGTTTCGCCAAACGTTTTGATGGTTGCCAGTACAGCTTCACCATTATCATCTTCGATCAATTTTGGTTCGGCTACACTTTCAGCTCCGCGGCTGGTGGTTTCTTTCCAGGCAGCTTCTGCATCATCAACGGTAAAGGATACATCTTTTACCCCATCTCCATGAACATCAATATGATGGCCAATTTCAGTATTTTTTTCTAATGGAGACGTTAATACAAAACGGATTTTATTTTGTTTCATTACATAACTGACACGGTCGCGGGAGCCGGTTTCCAATCCCTTATAAGCAATGGGTAAAAAGCCTAAAGCAGTTCGATAATAATGTGCGGCTTGTTTAGCGTTGCTAACATATAATTCACAGTGGTCGAACGCCTTTAATTTATAATTATTCATTTATAATATTTCTGAAATAGCAGCAATAAATCGTTGGTTTTCTTCTTTAAGTCCAATGGAGACCCTAATACAATTATTCCAACCAAAGGGAGTTAAATGGCGTACAATAACCCCTTTCTCAAGAAGTTGTTTTGTAATGTTGGTTGCTTTTTCGTCAGAGCCCCAAACTGTTGTTATGAAATTAGTAATAGCAGGCACATATTGAATATTCAGTTTTTCCATTTCTTTCTTCATATAATTCATACCTGCTTCATTGATTTCGATGGTCTTGCTTAAAAAAGGGATATCATCCAATGCTGCATAACCGGCGACTTGAGCTAAATAGGATGGCTCAAATGGAACCTTTACTTTTAACAGGTTTCCAATCAATTCTTCATGGGCAAAACCATAACCTATCCTTGCTCCGGCCAGACCATACGCCTTGGAAAAAGTACGTAGTGTGATCACATTATCATACCGATAGGTCATTGAGTCAGGGTAATCTGATGTTGATTGCGAAAATTCGAAGTATGCTTCATCAAGGATAATCAATACCCGTTCAGGAACATGTTGATAAAATGAATCAAATTCTTCACGTGTTATATATGTTCCCATAGGGTTATCAGGATTAGCAATATATATCAATTTTGTATAATCATTGATCTGTTCAGCCATGGCATTCAGGTCATAGCGGTAATCTTTCATGGGGATCCAATGGATCTTTTTCCCGGAAGTTTTTGCTAGCACACGAAAGCCTATAAAGGAATTTTTTGCTGAAATAATTTCATCATCACTCAACAGAAACGTCCGGATGATGGTAGACATGATGCCCTCCGATCCTGCACCAAGGACGACATTATCTATCTTAATGTCATATTTTTCAGCAAGTTTTTTACGTAGGATATAACCACTGGCATCAGGATAACGGTGAATTTTCTCCATGGCTTGCCGCATTGCCGCCATGGCTCGAGGTGAAGGTCCAAGTGAATTTTCATTAGAAGCCAGCTTAATAACTTCAGATATGCCCATTTCACGCTGCACTTCATTAATGGGTTTACCCGGGACATAATTTTCCAGGTTTTGGATATAAGACGGTACTAAAGGCATGAATTGAATTTACGATAGTTAGGAACTAAACTCCGAACCATGAAAATTATCGGACCGCTTATAAAAGGCAAATTTGTTGCTCGACCAAACCGTTTTATGACAGACATTGAATTGTCAGGTGAAATTGTTGAAAGTCATTTGCCTGATCCAGGACGATTGCTGGAATTACTGATTCCAGGAACAAATGTATGGCTTCGACCAGCACCAAAAAATTCAGATAGAAAAACAAAATTCTCAACGGTTATGGTTGAGAAAGAGGGAGTGTTGATTTCTTTGGACACTACGCTGCCAAACCGGTTTATAAAAGAAGAGCTATCCAAAGGATCAATCCCCATGTTAAATGGGTGGAGCATAATTAAACAGGAATACAAGATTGGGAACCACCGTATTGATTTCTTATTAAATGACCCTGATGGTAAAGATGTATTTACCGAAGTTAAATCTGTTACGTATGTTGAAGATGCCACAGCAATGTTTCCCGATGCTGTTACAGATCGCGGCAAAAAACATATAAAATTATTGTCTTCACTTACGAAGGATGGGAAACGTACACAGATCATTTTTATTTGTCAGCGGCCGGATGCAGAAATCTTCCAGCCCATGTGGGATCGAGATCCTTCTTTTTCTAAAGAGTTGGTTGATGCAAAGCAAGCAGGAGTTGATATAAAGTGTTTCACTACAAATCTTACTCTAAAGGAAATAACGTTTTGCAAAGAAATTCCATTAAATTTGACCCCTCCAGATGAACAGTAAATTATTCCTGTTATTTTTCTGTATTACCCTTGCGACGTGGAAATGCGCAGCCATTGCCCCAGCCAGCGGAGGGCCAAAAGATACAACACCACCAGTATTGTTATCAGCAAACCCGCCCAGCGGAACTGTGCGCCTGCTGGAGCCCGTCGTTGAGTTAACGTTTTCAGAATATATGGATGAGAAAAGCTTTGCGGCTGGAATTCGTATTGCACCTGTTTTAAAAGATGATCCTACTGTGAAATTCAAAGGTAAAAGTGTTATTGTCACTTTACCAACGGGCATTAAAAATGATATGACTGTTGTTTTAACCTTGAGCAGGTCAATCAAAGATGAGCATGGAGTAGAACTCGCCAAGCCAATCCAGTTGGCATACAGTACCGGCGATGTAATAGATACAGGCATTATTAAAGGTCGGGTCTATGCATCACAGCCAGCGGGCGTATATTTATTTTATGATGAAGGCAGTGATACACTGTTGCTTTCCAAACCGGATTATATTTCTGAAACAGAAGATGATGGATCATTTGAATTCAATTATCTTTCTTCAGGAAAATATAAAATACTGGCTATAGAACGTGGCGCTGTAGGAGTCAAGTTAGATCAAAAACGCATGTCGTATGGAGTACCTCCCCTCTCTGTAATTGCATTGGATTCAATTTTCACCGGTATTCATATTCGCTTATTCAAGGAAAAAGAGCCACTGCGCTTATTAAGGGGCGAGTGGAAAGATTGGAACTGGGGTCAGCTTTATTTCAATAATGATATTTTGGATGGCATGAACATTCACGGACTTAAAATCGGTACTAGTAAAATGGAATGGTTTGTACATCCTGAAGATGATAAATCGATAATTGTTACTGTAACCGATACTGTTCGCAGCGCGAAAGAAAAAATCAGCTTTAAAAATATAACAATGGATCAAACGGTATTATTGGATTCTTCTGCAATTAATGTATTCATTTCTGCAAAGGGAGATACTAATTATTTAGCACTTACAAAACCCGATTCAAAAATATCGATTACACCAGATAAGACAGTCTCTCCAATTGAATTAGTATATTCACGACCATTGCCGGAAAAACTGTTAAATAACTTTAAAATTGATTTAATAATCGATGACACAAACGCAGTCAATTTTACAAAAATGATTAATACACCCATGAGTATTTCTGTAGCACCTCAGAATGGTTGGGAACCTAAAAAATCTTATAATTTGAAATTATTCAGACATGAGACTACTAATGAGAAAGAAACATTTAAGGATTCCATTACAACTATAAACATCGAAACAACAAGCCCGCTTGGATACGGAGGAATATCCGGAACTGTTAAAGGAATTGATTCAGAAAAAATGATAACTGAAATACAAAGTGTTGAAAAAAAGCATTGGAATTTTAAGAGTGTTGTAAATTCAGCAGGTCGTTTTGAATATAATGACATACCAGAAGGATTATATACTCTCATTGTCTTCGATGACAGGGACCAAAACATCGATTATTTCTATGGCAAAGCATATCCCTTTCAACCCAGTGAATGGTTTTACATAATGCCGGATACGCTCGAAGTCCGGGCCAATTGGGAAATTGAATTTGAACCTATCTATATGGATCAATAATTAATGTATTGTATAGTGATGGCCGGTGGCAGCGGTACAAGATTTTGGCCATTAAGCAGACAAGCAAAACCAAAACAATTGCTGAAAATTATCGGTGATCAGACCATGCTGCAGATCACGGTTGACCGTTTAAGCAAGTGCAGGAAAACAGAAGATATCTTCATTGCCACACGTAAAGATTTATCAGCTGTTATTAAAAGGGAAATAAAAGGTGTAAAACCAAAAATATTATTGCTGAACCCAGCGGTAAAAATACAGCTCCCTGTATTGGTTTATCGGCACTGCATGTTTCCAAAGTGGACGGTGAAGCTGTCATGGGCATTTTTCCAGCCGATCATCTGATTGTTGGTCATCGAGCCTTCGAAAAAGCGCTGAACCGTGCTTCAAAAATTGCAATCGAAAAGGATGCGCTGGTCACAATCGGGATTCAACCCACATTTCCTTCAACGGCTTACGGTTATATCCAATTTGACCCAGATAGAAAAGTAGATAAAACTGATGCATACCCTGTAACTACATTCGCTGAAAAACCCTATTTGAGTGTAGCAAAACGATTTTTGAAAAGTAAGGATTTCCTCTGGAATTCAGGTATTTTTATCTGGAAAGTAGACGTGTTTCTTGATCAATTAGGTCGCCATATGCCTGAGTTGAGTAACCAGTTGTGGAAAATAGAAAAACGCATTAAATCCAGGAAACCGTTTACAGATATTTGGTCAGCGATTCTGCCAGAATCAATTGATTATGGATTGCTGGAAAAAGCAAAAAATATTTATGTAGTTAAATCAGATTTTCGCTGGAATGACCTGGGATCATGGAATGCGATGTATGATGAACTGCCAAAAAGAAAAGACGGTAACTTGATCAAAGGCAACGGCATTGTAATCGATGGTAACAATAATTTTATTCAAAATGAAGATCATTTCACCGCTGTGATTGGTTTAGATAATGTAGTGGTTGTATCTACTGATGATGTAACATTAGTGGTCAATAAAGACAATGTTGAAGATGTCCGTAAAGCTGTAAATTATTTAAATGAAAATGATCGACAGGATTTATTGTGAGCGTAAAACCAGATAAATTGATGAACATGTTTGAAGAACTTGCTGAAAAATTGGATATTAATATTGTTCAGGATAAAGGCAATTTCAATGGTGGTATATGTACCATTAATGATGAAAATTATATTGTGGTCAATAAATCAAAACCAATTGAACAGCGCTTGAAAGTATTAGCAAACGCCTTTAAGAAAAAAAAATTATCAGACACATACCTTATACCCGCTTTACGTTCATATATAGACGAAGTAACAATCTGATAATACACTAACAGAAAAACTTGATTTGCTGACATCAGGTCAGTACACTTGGACTCTTTTTTCAAGGGGAATGCGGATAAAATCAACAATGACAGTTTATAATACTGAGGAATTTTCATGAAACAATACGCAACTGCTGATATTCGAAATTTTGCTTTAGTTGGCCATGGCGCCAGCGGAAAAACCTGCTTGAGTGAAGCCATGCTATACTGCAACGGCCAGATTAACCGCATGGGTACGATTGGCGCTGGTAATACAGTGTCTGATTATCACCCTGGTGAACAGCAAAGACAAATCTCCATCCATGCCACGCCCATGGTTACCGAATGGAATGATAAAAAGTTCAACCTTATTGATACTCCCGGATATTCCGATTTTATTGGCGAAGCATTAAGCTCATTGGCGGTGGTCGACATGGCTGTCGTCGTTGTCAGCGCGGTGAATGGTGTTGAGGTTGGAACAGAACAAGTTTGGGATCACGCGACCAGAAACAAAATTCCTAAAATTATTATAGTTAATGGTTTAGATAGAGAGCACGTCAATTTTAATCAAGTCCTCAAGCAGTGTAAGAAATGTTTTGGTCACAATGTGTTTCCAATGCAAATACCGGTCAATGTGGGCCCCGGTTTTAATAAAATTGTTGATGTTCTGCGTAGTGAACTCATTGAATACAATACAGATGGCTCGGGGGAATTCACCGAATCTGAACTGCCTGAGGATTTGCAGCTGCAAGTGGATGAACTTCACCAGAGTTTGATTGAATATGTCGCTGAATCAGACGATTCACTCTTGGAGAAATTTTTTGAGCAGGGAAATTTGAGCGAAGAAGAAATGCGTGATGGGATCCATGCTGCAGTTCAGAACCAGACATTTATTCCGTTGTTCTGCTCATCATCGACGTCGAATATTGGCGTGGCGAGGCTTATGGACTTTATTGCCAAGTATGGATCTTCGCCTGTAGACAGGGCCCAGATCACTGCTTTGGATGCCAACAGTAACGAAGAAAAGACTGTTGATCTAGCAGGCAGTGATCCTGTACTGTTTGTTTATAAATCAATTTCTGAAGGACATGTAGGTGAATTATCTTTTTTCAGGGTGTATTCCGGCCGAGTAAGTACGGGTGTAGATCTATATAATACTTCCAGAAGTAAAAATGAACGGTTCGGCCAGTTATTTATTATGAATGGAAAAGATCGGAGCAATATTGGTGAATTGGCTGCAGGTGATCTTGGAGCAGTGGTGAAGCTCAAGGATACCCATAATGGAAATACACTTTGTGGTTCATACTTGAGAGTAAAGCTTAAGGAGGTGGCCTATCCAAAGCCGAATATTCATGCAGCAATTGAAATTCATTCCAAAGGGGATGAGGAAAAGGTAGCTGTTGGTCTATCGACACTGCATGAAGAAGACCCAACATTTATTTACAGAGTTGATCCCGAAATAAAACAAACCATTATTTCAGGACAAGGCGAGTTGCACTTACAAGTCATCCATGATAGATTGAAACGGCGCTTCAATGTGGACATCCATTTAAAAGAACCAAAGATACCGTATAGAGAAACGATCCAGGGTGACGGAGAATCAAAGTATCGCCATAAAAAACAAAGTGGCGGTGCAGGGCAATTTGCTGAAGTCTGGATGCGCATTGAACCCAAACAGCGCGGTGAAGGTGTGGAGTTTTCTAATTCACTTGTGGGGCAGAATGTAGATCGTGTGTTTGTTCCATCTGTTGAAAAGGGTGTTAATTCTTCCTGTGTGGAAGGTGTATTGGCTGGCTACAGAGTTGTGGATTTAAAAGTAGACTTTTATGATGGTAAACAGCACCCTGTAGATTCAAAGGATATTGCATTTCAGATTGCCGGTAAACATGCTTTTAGGGAAGCATTTATGAAGGCGCAACCATGTTTGCTTGAGCCAATCATGAATATAGAAGTAAAGGTCCCGGAAGACCATATGGGAGATGTCATGGGTGATATTTCCGGTCGTCGCGGCAAGATTATTGGTATGGATTCAGAAGGATCTTTACAGGTGATCAAGGCTCAAGTTCCCCAGGGACATTTGTATAACTATTCCATAACTCTGAGATCATTGACAGGTGGCAGGGCATTACATACTGAAGAATTCAACCATTATGAGCAAATGCCTAAAGATATGGAGAATAGGGTTATTGCAGCTTCCAATAAAGATGCTGAATGATGGTGATTGATAGTGTGGTAGCTATCTTGGTTATTGCTTACTGTTCACCAGAAACCAATAACAGATCACCAAAAAATGCATAAACTCTGGGCGCCATGGCGGATAGAATATATCCGTTCCGAACAAAAAGAAGGCTGTATCTTTTGTGATAAACCAAATGAAAATAATGACCGGGAAATGCTCATTCTACATCGGGGAAAGCATGCCTTTGTGCTCATGAATCTCTATCCATATAATAATGGACACTTAATGTTGGCGCCATATTCTCATGTGGATAATTCTAATGATATGTCAACTGCTGAACGCAATGAAATAATGTTATTAGCAGATGAAGCAATGAAGATCCTTAAAAAAACAATGAAAGCCGATGGGTTCAATTTTGGCGCAAATATCGGCAGATCGGGCGGAGCGGGAATCGAAGATCATATCCATTATCATATTGTACCTCGCTGGCAGGGCGATACCAATTTTATGCCCGTTGTTGGGCATACCAAAGTTCAAGTACAGGGATTACAGGAGACTTTTGATATACTTAAACCCGCTTTTGATCAGCTAATATAGAACATTAATGGATTATTTTTCACATTCTTGGTTACCATATTTCTATTTATATGGATTAGGCGGCGTTTTCTTTTTTTCCGGAGTATATCTGGTCTGGAAAACAAAATCTTTGGATATGAACAAACCCCATCACCGAAAATGGATGAAAATATTATTTTTTGGTTATGGCTGGTTCATGGCTCTTCATGGTGTTTTAACTTTTCTGGCACTGAAGTAAGCAATGGAAACTGAAACATTTCATAATATCGGTACGACTACAGACTGGGTCGTCATGGTCGTTTATTTTTTAGTTGTGATGTTATTTGGTAGTTACTTCGGTCGTTATACAAAAAGTACATCTGATTTCTTTTTTGGCGGTCGGCGTTTCAGTTGGTGGCTTATTACAATGTCCATTGTCGCAACGGGAGTGGGCAGCCATAGTTTTGTAAAATATTCAGCTAAGGGATTCGAACATGGCATCAGTTCATCCATGACCTATTTAAATGACTGGTTTTTTGTGCCGTTTTTCATGTTTGGCTGGCTGCCGATTATTGTGTATTCAAAGGTGCGTTCCATACCGGAATATTTTGAAAAGCGTTTTAGTCCATCGGCACGGTTTTTGGCTACAATCCTTTTATTGTTATACATGATTGGATATATCGGCATTGGATTTTTGACTTTAGGAAAAGCCATTATCCCCATGCTGCCTGAAGCGTTTAATATTATGGGTGCGACCGTTGATATTACGTTGATGCGTGCCATTGCTGTGATTGCGGTTATAACGGGGATTTACATCACTTATGGTGGTCAGACTGCGGTGATTTTTACCGATCTGCTTCAGGGATTCATCCTGTTGTTTGCAGGGTTTATGCTGTTTGCCATTGGCATATCTTATTTGGGAGGTTTCACAGCTTTTTGGGATTTATTGCCTACAACTTGGAAACTTCCTTTGGCGGATTTTAACCAACCGTCGAGTTTTAATTTTGTGGGTATTTTTTGGCAGGACGCTGTAGCTGGGTCTATTGGATTCTTATTTTTGAATCAAGGGTTGCTCATGCGGTTTATGGCCTGTAAAAGTGTGAATGAAGGGCGCAAAGCAGCAGCAATTAATATCATGTTTGTTTTACCTCTTTCAGCAGTTGTTGTAGGCAACGCCGGTTGGCTTGGAAAAGCCATTTCTGTGGCGACGCCGGATATCATTAGCCCAAACACATCACCCGATGAAATTTTTGTGGTTGTGGCCAGTATTGTGACCAGCCCAGGCGTATTTGGTTTTGTAATGGCCGCTCTTTCAGCTGCATTGATGTCAACTGTGGATACACTGATCAATGCTACAGCAGCAATTTGTGTAAATGATATTTATCGGCCCATCGCATCTTATTTGAAATCCTCTCATGAGAGTGATACTGAGAAAGATCGTAGAGAACTTTATGTGGCTCGACTTGCATCGATTGGCATTACTGCTCTCGGTGTGGTTGCAGTTTTAGCTTTCAAGAATTTTCCAACCGTTTATGAGGCTCACGGTTTTTTTCATTCCACATTAACACCGCCACTGGTTGTTGCCATTTTTATGGGTGTATTCTGGAAACGGTTTACTCCTGCTGGAGTGATAACAACTTTTCTTGGGGGCGTACTTTTGATGATTCTCGGTGCCAGATACCCCGGAATTTTAATTGCACCATTTGATCATGGAATCGAAATGAATCCAGCAAGACCTTATTCCTACATCCGGGCATTTTATAATATAGTTGTTTGTATGGGTGTGGGCTGTTTTGTTACATTTGCGGGAAATTATTATAATCGTTTTGTGGCAAGGTTTAATGCTAGGAAATCTGGACGTACAGAAATGATCGGTATTACTATAATCACCGGATTGGCATTTGCTCTGGTATTATTTAAAGGGATGGAGATTCAAGGGCAAATTATTTCAGCAGTTTTAGTGATTCTTTTGGTTCCGGTTATCGTTGGCTATTTTGTCCCTTACGATGAACAAAAAGCTACAGAAGGTTTAATATCCTCATCGATAGAAAGAGCAAGAACTATGTTCAAAGGTTCTGAATTGAATGATCGCGTTGGCGAAAAAATTGAGGTGTATTATAAATCGAAAGACGGAAGTGAGAATCGTATACAGTTTTCAAAGAATAATATGGCAAAAATGTCCGCAGAAGTTGGCGATCTTGTATATATATCGGATAAACGAAAATGGCTCGGTGGTCTGAAATCTATTCATTCAACCTATGGTGAACCTCATGATGAAGACGGGGTTGTATATATTGGAGTCCAAAATATTAAATCGGGACTATTTGATGAAGGTAGAGTTCTGATAGCTGAAAAGGAAATGTAACTTTGAGAGAAACTCAAAGTGCAATAAATTTGCCAGCTTTTTTAAGCCACAATTCAATATTCCGGAGTAGCTCAGTTGGTAGAGCGAGTGGCTGTTAACCACCAGGTCGGGGGTTCGAGTCCCTCCTCCGGAGCATTAAAGCCCTGAAAATTCAGGGCTTTAATTTTTTATATATCATATTGTTTAACCAAGGATTTTATATATGATTTATTTTTTAATAAAGGAGTATCAGACTCCATTTTAATACTTGTAGCAGCAGCAGCCCAGGTTGCAGCCTGATCAGGCTGCAATGATAATCG
>JYMV01032430.1_pt1 | contig 15743 bp, 11 predicted proteins | sample 338911 | NCBI WGS metagenome assembly JYMV01 (sample SAMN03354496, study PRJNA234377) | hydrothermal vent metagenome | biome: Deep sea; feature: Hydrothermal plumes at the Eastern Lau Spreading Center, Western Pacific Ocean; material: Seawater | place: Tonga | collected 2009 | depth 2000 m m
GCTGATATTTTTTTCATGATATTAAAACAGTTTTATGAGTATTTTGCTGAAATGTTTCAACCGAAAACAAGTTTTTATTAAATATCAGCCAAAGAATTTCCGTGCAACTGTCATTGGCGATTAGTAGAATATAATTTTCGGCGATTCATTTTAAATGGATGTTCAGTTAAAATTAAACTACCGTATCTGAACTATAAAATTGATAGCAATTCACCATTAATCATGTTCACAAAATTCCGGATAGATTTAGGGGTATTGAAGCGGCGAGTGTGATCTCGGTTATAATGTCCAGAGAAACACTGAATTAAAGGAGTACAAACGAGTTTTAATGGAGGTAGATCTTGCCAAGATTTGGTGGTGCTTGGCCAGCACTAGTTACGCCTTTTACCAACTGTGATGATGTGAATGTGACTGTCCTACGGGAAATAACTGAACATCTGATTAGTAAAGATGTTGATGGATTTTACGTAGGAGGAACAACAGGAGAAGGCGTTTTCATGTCAGTCGCTGAACGTAACCTGATAGCAGAAACCGTTATCGAGCAAGTGAATGAGCGTATTCCTGTGATTCTACACGTTGGCGCTCTTTCGATCAAAGATGCGGTCGCCTTAGCCAAGCACGCTGATCAGATTGGTGCGAGCGGTATAAGTAGTGTTGTTCTAACATACTACGAAAGTCTAGAAAGTTTATATGCTTACTATTCACAAATTGCTCAGGCAGTACCAGAATTGCCTTTTCTCGGATATATGTTTGGAGGGACAGTTAATGCTGTATCACTAATGCGAAAGCTGATGGAAATTCCTTCCCTGGTAGGGGCGAAGTACAGCGGTTCCAATATGTTTGAGTTTCGACAACTAGTTCAACTTCGTCAGGAGGACTGGACTATTTTCTCAGGGATGGATGAACAGTGTCTTTTCGCGGTAATGTCAGGCTCACACGGAAACGTTGGATCAACGCTAAATTTCATGCCGGGAGTTTATCGGAAAATCCGTAGATGCGCTGAGGTTGGGGACTACATGGATGGGATGGAAATGCAGAACCGGGTCAATGCAATTACGCATATCATGCAAACTTATGGGTTTCAAGGTGCTCTTAAGGCAGTTATGAGCAAAATCGGTTTTGATTGCGGGGCCCCAAGATTGCCAAACTTACCCTTTCCCGAAGAAGGGTGGCGAACATTATATGCTGAACTGGAAAAATATGATTTTGATGAAATGATTCAAATTTAAATAAGAAAAGGGTTAAAAACATAATGACTGCAAAACAGAGATACTTATTTGATCTCAATGGATATCTCCATATTAAAAATGTCTTGGCAGCAGATGAACTCAGCAATGCACAAGAGGCAATCGATCGTTTGTTGGAAATGCCATCTAACACATTACCACCGGGGATAGGGCGTGGCGATGGAAACAAGGATACATCCTTCTCAAACGGATTTTCAGCTGATAAATCGCTGGAATCCTTAACCTGGCATCCGGTCACTCGCCCTATTATCAACGAGTTAACTGGAGGTCAACCACGTTTCAGTAGAGGGTCACTCATCGTTAATCTGCATCATAATCAAAAAATGACGCCTCTGCATTGTGCCCGTGAAGATTGTGGTTGGCAGACACGACGTTATGGTGTCAAAGACGGTCACATCCACTGTAATGACTTCATCTGTTTTTTTTATTTTACCGATGTTAACCCTGGCGATGGTGGGGTGGTTGTTTTACCCGGTTCACACAAGAGCGAATTTGAACGCCCACAAAAATCTCACACTGATCCCGATGGCATCTTTTTCCAAGATCTGGAAGATCCTAACCAACCACTTCATCCTGCATTGGTCAATGTAACTCCTAAAGCTGGTGATGTTATCATTCTCTCCGAATTAACGGTACATGGAGTGCGGATCTGGAAACCAACTGACCGGGATCGTAGATTCTTGATCCTACGCTACAAAACACAGTATTTCTCAGACGACCGTGGCCGCAAGCATCCTTTTCCCGAAGAAGTTTGGGAGAGACTTTCACCAGAGACACAGGAGTTATCCCAAACTGCATCATATGGTCACACCAAAAGTATCATCTCTCCAGGTTTAGGTGAATGAGGGAAGTGTCAGGGATCCGCATCTAGGAGACAAAGCATTGGGAATTTTCCGCTAATTTCTAATGTCCAAAATTTGAAGTTCGTCCTTCGCAACCCTGCGGAGGTAATCGCCAGGCAAGACATTGTCACGCTCATTGGATAAAAGGATAAATACAGATGACTGGATTAGAAGATGATACATATAGTAATTCCCTAGGCATAAAAATGACAAAGATTGAGGCTGGCGAATTGTCTCTGGGATTCGAAGGAAGCACTTTGCCTGAAGCCTTGATCGGTCGGGAAACCCACCGCCAAAACGGGGACTTTGACGAACATCCGGCACACAAAGTTAAAATCAGTCAATCTTTCCATATTAGCACTTGTCAGGTTACCAACGCTCAATATGAACAATTTGACCCAGAGCATCGGAAACTGCGCGGCAAACGTGGATTCTCCACCGAAGATGACGAAGCCGTTGTTTTCGTCAGTTGGTACGAAGCGGTTCAGTTTTGCCGGTGGTTATCTGAAAAAGAAGGTGTTCCTTATCGTTTGCCTACGGAAGCTGAATGGGAATACACTTGCCGTGCCGGTACAAGGACGCCTTTCCATACTGGAAACACGCTGCCGGAACCGTTCCTGAAGAACGCCGGGGCATTGCGCCAGGGTAATGAGACAGTTCCTCTCTCGGTGGGAGAGACACCTCCCAATGAATGGGGTGTCTATGACATGCACGGCAATGTAGAAGAGTGGTGTTATGATTGGTACGGGCCTTACCAACCCGAAATGCAGGTCGATCCCGTCGGTCGGTCGGACGGTGATTTTAAAGTCACTCGCGGCGGCAGCCACTCCACTGAGATCTATTATCTGCGGTCAGCCAACCGTATGGGAACGTTACCTGAAGATAAACACTGGTTAATCGGGTTCCGGGTTGTGATGGGAGAATTACCGAAAACCCAACCATTACCTTCTCTGGAGTCGAAGGAATGGCAGCGGAGTGTAAGACAAGATACGCCTCCAGAGATTGATCAGGGACCTGACACTGACATACCATACTTCAGGGGGCCGCGGAAATACGTCAAAATCCCCGAAGACTCTACTGGTCCCCTGTACTCAAAACACAACCATGATCCGGCTATTGCCAGGTGTCCCAACGGTGACATACTGGCCATCTGGTACACTTGCTTCAGGGAACCCGGTCGTGAACTGGCACTGGCAGCAAGTCGACTGAGATATGGAGCGGAAGAGTGGGATGAGGCTGATCTGTTTTGGGATGCACCTGACCGGAATGACCATGCGCCGGCACTGATGTGTGACGATGCGGGAACCTTGTACCATTTCAATGGAATCTCTGCCGGACCGGGATACAAAAAAGGTGGATTAGCCCTGATTATGCGAACATCTGTAGACAATGGTGTTACGTGGTCCAAGGCTCGGTTTGTTAATCCTGAACGAGGGATTCCAAGTCAGCCGGTGGCTTGTGAGTTCATTACAGAGAAAGGAGATATCGTGTTTGTCTCCGATGCCCCTGGCAGCCGTTCGGTTCTATGGATAAGTCGAGATAACGGTCAAAGTTGGACTATGTCCAACGGCTCGATTGCTGGTATTCATGCCGGTGTTGTACAACTTAAAGACGGTCGACTTATGGCATTTGGACGTGGAAACGATATCCAAGGAAAAATGCCAGAAAGTGTTTCTGACGATATGGGGGAAACATGGAATTACCATCCAAGTATGTTCCCACCAATTGGCGGTGGGCAGCGTCCAGTACTGATGCGCTTGAATGAGGGACCACTCTTCTTCGCTTCTTTCACTGGCAGTCGCAAAGAACCTGAATACATATCAATCATCGACGAAACTGAAAAAAAACGGTTGGTAACTGGTCTATTCGCGGCTGTCTCTTTTGATGAAGGAGAAACTTGGCCCCATATTCGTTTGGTTAGTGATGATGGGTCAGGTAGGGAGATCGAAACCATGGATAAACGTCCTTTTACCATGGATTTAAATACTGCGGAACCTGGTGGCTATCTAACAGCATGCCAGTCAGAAGATGGCATTATTCACCTCATCAGCAGCCAACAGCACTATGCCTTCAATCTGGAGTGGTTGACGACACTTCCTCCTGCGAAGGCGAAAATCTGAAGGGAAGGAACTTTAATGTTACAACCCAATATTTTACTAATCATGACTGATCAACAGCGATTTGATTCCCTTGGTTGTTATGGATTTGAGGCTGCACATACACCCAACTTGGACCAGTTAGCTGCTGATGGTGCTCTTTTTGAACACTGTTATGTCAATAATCCTATCTGTACCCCTTCTCGTTCAAGCTTGATGACGGGAAAACACCTGCCTGGCCATGGAGTCTATCAGTTGTACGACAATCTACCTGAGGATCAGATATTGTTCACAGAATACCTTCAGCGATTAGGCTATCATACTGCGCTGTTTGGTAAACTGCATGTCTGCAGCCGGTATACCGAAGCTGAACAACGCCATCCGCATGATGGGTTTGATGTTTATGAATGGTGTTTAGATCATGCTATCCACCTCGATTCTCCTTTTAACGGTTATGCGAAATGGCTAAAGGAGACAGATCCGGAATTTTACGATCGGCTGTGTCATGAAGGCAAAGAGTTATTGCATATCCCACGTGAAGTGCATATGACGCATTGGGCTGCTGAGCGAACCATAGATTATATTAATAATGCATCCGAAAATCAGCCGTTCTTCGGTATGATGAGTGTGTTTGATCCACACGATCCTTATCAGGATTATCCACTGGAAATTGGAGATCTGATTAACGAAGCCGAGATACCTGACCCGTTCGTCTTGGAAAGTGATTTCGAAGATGCCCTACCAACACTTAAACGCCTGTCAATTGAAGGTGGGAATGCACGTAAGTTGTCAGAATCAGAATTGAGGAAGATACGCTTTGGCTACCACGCTTCAATTGCATTAATTGATCTCGAAGTAGGTCGTGTACTGAAAGCGCTTGAACAAAAAGGCCTCGCCGAAAACACGCTAGTGATTTTTGCTTCTGACCATGGCGATATGCTTGGTGACCGACTTCAAACAAAAAAAGGCGGTTTTTTCTACGATGCTTGTGTGCGTGTACCGCTATTGATGCGGTGGCCTAGCAGGTTTATCGGTGAAAAAAAACTACCGCAAGTCGTCCAATTGCATGACCTTGCTGCCACAATTCTTGAAACTGCAGGGATGAGCAGAAACGAATTACAACAGATTATGCCAGATGCGATTAACCTGGTTCCAGTTTGTGCAGGCGAATCTTTGGTTACACACAATGCTGTGTACTGCGTTTATCGCAATAGCAGCCTTGGTGGTAGAAACACGAATTCCCCTTATTTCGATCCTCCCGTCCACGCGACGATGATTCGCGACCAACGATTCAAACTGAATCTGTACAATACGACGAATAATACGGAAGGCCAGCTCTTCGACATGCAGCAAGACTCAAGGGAAGAAAACAACCTGTGGACTGATAAAGATTATACCGAGATTAGAGAGTCCCTAACAAAACAGATTCTTGACTTTCTAGTTCATCAAGATGCCCGTTTTGTTGGTAAACGGGGTGGCGAGGCCTTGCCACCAAGGTGGATTCATGACTAAGGGCAGCCGTGATACATATAGTAATTCCCTAGGCATAAAAATGACAAAGATTGAGGCTGGAGGCGATGGTATCCTACTTATGCCGCCGCACCATTGGCTTAGGTTTGGACGTCCAAGTCAAACAGCGATAGGATTCTTTCAAGATGTTGCTGAAGCTGACATCCCAATTATCGTACACCAATATCCTGCTTGGACAAAAGCTTGTTTACAGCCTTAAAGAGATGCTCGAGCTTGTCAAAATACCACAAGTTGTATGCATCAAGATGGGGACTCGTGACATGGCACGTTGGCGTTGGGATTATGAACAACTCAAAGAAGCAGCACCGGATGTTCCTGTTATTACTTGTCACGACGAATATCTATTAGCATCACTCCTCGAAGGTTGTGATGGTGCTTTGATTGGTTTTGCTGGCTTTGTACCAGAATTGATGGTGGAGGTTGTTCATGCTGCATTGAACGGCGACTTGGTAGGGGCACGGAAAGCACGACAACTTGTTGACCCGCTTGCCCGTATCGTCTATAACTTCGGGGAACCTAGTAGCGATGCTCACCAGCGAATGAAGTGCGCACGGTGGCTTATGAGACGGTTTCCTTCAATGACCATGCGTCGTCCGCTACGCCAATTACCGGACGATGAAGTTACAAGCATTCGAAATAATCTTGAAAAAATTGGGTACGAGTGCAAGAGATAAGAACATTTTTTTAGTTTTCTATCCAGATATGGGGGTAGCCGATTAAATCGACTGGTGCCGATTGCACAGATAGAGTTTAGTGTTAGGGATATTCTCGCCGTTTAGTGATCAAACCCAATTATAAAAGTACCATTGGCGGTTCCATGCACTGTATTCAGTCATTTGATCAGCTAAACAACATGAAATTTGCATATTTTTACCAAAAGGTTGGGGAGGTAAAAACAAACAATGAATTCACCTTTTGAAATTCACCTTAATGCACGAACCTATATGGTTATTGAAAGTGCAAGTGGGCGTTGTCTAGGTGGCTTCGGAAGTAATGCTCAACGCTCATGGGTGTTTCCATTTTATACGCCTTCTGGGCATACTGTGATTCAAGAGTATGCTTTTGATCATCCTTTTCATAACGGGTTTTTTGTTGGTCAAAGCCCTATAATTGTTGGAGGACGTGAGGGACAGTTTTGGCATTATGCTGGATTCAAACCGCGACCTCTTGGTGGGCGTGTCGAGGCCCCAAAAACACCGGATATAGAACCACATGAGCATGGTATTAGATTTCGGTTAAAAAATGTTTGGCTGGATGAGAACGAAGAACCACTCATTGACGAAGTTCGTACGGTTAATTTCCGTAAAGCTCCAGATGCTACAATTTGCGACATGACGAGTGAGAAGATAGCAACCTACGGCGCTGCAGACTATCCACAGACAAAATTCGGAAGCATAGGTATCCGTGTTGAACCTAGATTGTTGCCTGTTACTGGTGGAATTGTACTAGCCGATAATAATCGCGTAGGTGGTGTTGATGTTGTTCATGAAGACGAATCTGATTTCGTTTCCTACGAAAATGAACTGTCGGGGCATGGACGGTTTGGCGTGATGATGCACATTCTTGATGAAGGTGTGAGTGGTCCATGGTTCATCCGTGGATATGGAATGGCACTATTCAACCCAACATGGACACAGTCGATCTCAACACCCGAAGGTAAGTCTTGGAAGGTGAGTTTGCGAGTTGTAGCTTATGACGGTGGGTTAACAGAAGAACGAGCTCAAAATTGGATTAAAGTTCAGGCAGATTGAAAGTTAACTTTCCTTTTTGGATTGTTCTAGTTGCTGGCCTAGCCGCCTTTGCCCTCAAATGCAAAGTCACGTATTCTGTTCAGTGGATTGGGAACACTGACTCGGCTGTTTTTGCAGAAACAGCCGACAGTTTCGCACGTGGGAAAGGCCTATCCAACGATTTCATTCAGTATTCCTATTTTTACTCTCCGCTACAATATCCTGAAATCAACCATCCCGATGCCCATTATCCTCCTCTGTATTCGTTGTTGACTGTTCCTTTTTATTTGATCTTTGGAAAAACCGCTTTTGCAGCTAAACTTCCTGCCATGTTAGTGAGTTCTATCTTGCTGCCAATTTTCCTGTATTTACTTACTTTAAGATTAAGTAAAAATCGGATTACTGCAATGGCGTCGGCCTTATGTGTGATAGTCTTCCCCAACATATTTGAACATTCGTTAGTTCCCGATGACGATGGTATTTTCCATTTTATGGTAATAGCCAGCTGTTTCTTGATCATAATGGCGATTGATACTCCAAAGTACTTCTATTCAGCAGGTGTATTTATCAGTTTATCATATTATGCCAAAGGCAGCGGATTGATCCTGATTCCTATTTATTTTATATTTTGCCTGATTCGAGGTGGACCTAAGATTTTATGGAACCGAAAGTTGAGGCACTGCTTTTTGATCGTTTTTCTTGTTATGTTGCCTTGGTTCCTCAGAAATACTATACACTTTGGTCAACCCAACTTCAGTACACAGCAGTATGCTGCTGGGTATATAGGATACAAGGGATGGGAAGAAGGCACTTATTCGCTTTATTGGAATGTTGACAGACCAACTTTATTTTCCAAATTACGAGAGGCAGGCTCAGACCAAGTGTGGAATAAGAGCAAAGACTTTCTTAAAACATTTTGGTGGTGGAGCTTTGTGGATATTGACGAATCGTGGGGGGAATTTGAAGTTGAGGATTTCTATACTTATTGTACAGGAATTCCTGCTGCAATAGGTTTTTTCTTGTTCTGCCTGTCTTGTTTGTATTTTTCCTTCTGTCGCTTTTTATTCCTAGACAAAGGACAGTTAAAATCCAGAGAGATTCACAAAGCTATGCATGATTTTTTTGAGCCTTGGCACAATCGTGATTTTCATGTTCTTTGGTTAGTCCCCTTAGGATCAATGGTTTTTCTCGCCGTTTGTTGGGAACCAATCGAGCGACTAGCATATCCATTCATTGCGATAAATATGGCAATTGGTTGGACAACCTATTACGTGGGAATAACACAAATATGTAAGTTGTCAATATGGTCAAAGCACGCTAATAGAATAATTCCGTGTTTACTCATGTTATTAATGTTACCAATTGTATTAAAATCAACTGCTAAAATATACGATGAATATAAAGATAAAGACTTTCCTTATGGTGAAGGTGAACAAGCGTGGATGAAAACGGGGAAGTGGATTCATGAGAATCTCCCTGGTTCAATCATAATGTTTCGCGAACCAGCCCAGTTACATTTCTATTCCGAAGAAAAGACCATACAGGTACCTCTGGCAAATCTGGATCAAATTATTCAGGTCATGAAATTCTACAAAGTTACCCACATTATTCCAAAATTGGCCATGCGTCCTGCTTTAAAATCGCTGGTTGAAGGCAAAATACCCGGATTCAAATTGGTTTACAACCAAGGGCTTGAGATCTATGAAATAGACTATTCTCTTTTACCATCGTACTAATCAAAGAGGAGATAAACTAAAATGAGTCACATACCAATTCCGAAAGAACCTTTGAAATTAGGGTTGATCGGTGCAGGAAATCGTTCACGAAACCACTACTGCAAAGTTTTTGAGTTTCTTGCGCCATGGATTGAAGTTGTGGCGGTCTGTGATCCAGTAAAAGACAACTGCGATACTGCTGCCAATATGCTTAATGTAAAAGCATATTACGATATTCACCAGTTAGTCAAGGATAAGCCGATGGAGGCTGCTCTCGTTGTGACACCAATACCATCACACCACTCGATCTCTGTATATCTTTCAAGTCATGGTATCCACAATATGAGCGAAACGACATGGTGTAGCACAATAGGACAAGCGCAAGAGATGATTCAAACGGCTTGTAAAAACAATGTTATCGTACGTGTCGCTGAGAACTTTTTCCGAGTCTCCATTGACCGGTTTGCACAGAAACTCCGCGACAGCGAATACATTGGTCGTATACATCGTATATTCAGTTACAATGACCATACTGGGTATCACAATAACTCACGTTGGATCGCCTTTGCGAGGTCACACCCTCTTTGGGTACAGTCCATTGAACATACTATGCCAACTGTATCTTTCTATTCAACGCCACAGCGGCTACATGAGAGTGAAAACTTACGAGCACGTTACTTTGGATTTCCAGATAATCTGCTGGTTGCTGACTCAGCGTCAAATATCAAGGGGTTTCTGGGTCGACAGTCACGTCCAGGTCACACGGAGTGGCAGGGCGAGTGTGGAACACTAGTACATCGTCCGGAACTAACAGAATTGCGCTACTGTTCCCAAGCACGCCGTCATCAAAAAGGGGATTCGCTAAGCAAGGGTGGTGGAAAGGCAGATCAAGTTTACCCTGTTGAGAAGGAGATGGCGGAAGATGGTCAATGGATTCGGACCTATTGCCAAACAGAAGATAGTGTCATTGAGTATATCAACCCACACCAACTTAATAGTGAAAAACAAAATCCGATTGCTGATCATATAACTGATTTCGCACTGGCAGTACGTGGGCTTCGTCCGAGTGAATTTGATGAAGAAGATGCAATCATGTCGTTGATGATGGAGGTTGGTGCAAAGGAATCGGCAATTAACGAGGGAAAACGGATAACACTCCCCCTCAAGGACGAGACCGAAGCTGACGCACGCACTCGGAACAGTTTGAAGAGAGAATATGGGGTTGATCCAATGGACGTTGAGGCTATGCTTGCGACCAGTTACCCAAAACCGTAGATATCTTATAGATCCCTAAAGGTCCTTGGGCATTCTGATGCGGCAGGTGATCTAAATGCGCGGACTCCGAATTTGGATCGATTATGTAAACAAGGGATCAGGTTAACAAACTCAATCGGTATGAAGCTTGTGCGTATAGAATACGGTAGTTTTCAAATGGGACAAATAACTCGCCTTATATGGCAGTATTTGAAATAACTAACATGTAGTAGGTTATTTAAAAGCAGTATGATAAATGATGGGTTTATTGGGTGGTAAAAGAAAAATCAGGTTTCTTTCGACACTTACTAGGTGGTTAGGGAAAGCCAATTCCAATAGTCCGACATATTTTATATCTCGATGGCTATTCCTGCGGATACTTGGTTTAGTTTACTTCATTGCATTTCTGTCTCTGTGGGTACAAATTGATGGTTTAGTTGGCAGTAATGGCATCCTACCAATCAAAGATTACCTAGACACAATCCGAGACAATTTTGGTAACGAGCGATATCGGTTGTGGCCGACCGTCTTCTGGCTAAATGGAAGTGATGGTGCGTTACACTTTGTTTGCGGACTTGGCTTATTCCTATCTGTATTATTGATCAGTGGCTGTTGGGCGCCTATAGCGCTATTTTGTTTGTGGATATGCTATCTTTCGCTAGTTGTCGCAGGACAAGACTTTTTGAGCTTTCAATGGGATATACTACTGTTAGAAACTGGGTTTCTGGCAATTTTTCTGGCACCATTCCAGAATTTTCCTAAGCTGTCTTGTCAATCGTCACCTTCAGCATCGGTTTTATGGCTTCACAGATGGTTGCTGTTCCGGTTAATTTTTGCTTCCGGTTACGTGAAGTTGAGTAGTGGTGATGAGACTTGGAAAAATTTAACTGCTCTTAATTACCATTACGAAACGCAACCGTTACCCACATTAATCGGATGGTATGTCCATCATTTCCCGGAGTGGTTTCAGAAATTTTCTGTCTCCATCATGTTCGGAATCGAACTGTTTATACCTTTTTGCATCTTCTTGCCACGACGATGCCGAGCTTTCGCTGGCGGGGTGCTGATTATTTTACAGATCCTGATTGCGTCCACGGGAAATTACTGTTTCTTCAATTTACTTACTATAATCTTATGCTTTTTGTTATTTGATGATATCAGTTTGCATCGAATTCTTCCTCAAAAACTAACATCTAGATTCCCACATAGCCTGAGAGAAGTAGAAGAAAGAACAATAGTCATCAGAAAACTTCACTTTGGTTGTCGGAGTATTCTGGTTACTATGCTTGTGATATTCATTCTGTTGATAAGTGGTATTCGGATGGCAGGAATGTTATTCCGATATGAGCAGTTGCCATCGTTCACATTGAGAATCTTAAGATGGACAGCACCATTTCATACAGTTAATGGTTACGGTCTCTTTGCTAATATGACGACATCCCGTCCGGAAATTATTATCGAAGGAAGCAATGATGGGGAAAACTGGCGGGTGTATCAATTCAGATGGAAACCTGGGAATCTAGATCGACCTCCCCGTACAGTTGCGCCACATCAACCTCGTCTAGATTGGCAGATGTGGTTTGCGGCATTAAGTAACTACCGTCGTACACCTTGGTTCGGTAAGTTTATTGAAAAATTGTTGCTAAGTTCACCAGAAGTATTGGGGCTGCTGCTTGAAAATCCGTTTCCAGATGACCCACCTCGTTATATTCGGGCGAAACTGTACGATTATAAATTTACCGATTGGGAAACAAATCGAGGTCAAGGAGATTGGTGGCAACGTACGGAAAAGGGGCTTTATCTTTCGATTGTCTCTCTACGCTAATACGGACAGCCAGACTAAGATCTGTTATGATAACCTGTTTTCTGCTATGTCTTGTTGGAGCAACATACCTACTTGCTGAAAAACTCCGGACCAATCGCCAATATGATCCTGCCGAAATAACCTCATGTTTTTGTACCACAACGTATCTTCTCCATCTCGCATCCATCGCCAATATGGTATGTGAGGCAATAAAGTCCAGACTCTCTGTCCCAATGCACCTGCTATGTGAACTGTAGTATTGTCTATTGATATAACCAAATCTAAAGCCGAAACTTGTGCAGCAAAGTTATCCAAATCCTCCAAAGCGTAGACCTCTTGGTCACTATAGATCGCTAAACCTGTTTCTAGTTTTAGTAGCTCTAATTCCCGTTTTACATCTCCATATTGCAGATTAATAAAATAGCAATCTTCGTAAGATAGGACAGATGCCCAGTAGTCATTTAATGGTATGCTTCTTGATTCAGACCAACTTTGATCCGGCCCAGCACTTTTCCATGAGATGCCGACCAGCATGCTTCCATTTGACAGTTCCTGATATTTCCGTCGCCTTTTTTCAGTCTCTTCCGGACAGGCTTTCAGGTAGGATTGCTTGTTCCGGCTGAAACTGTCTTGATCCGCCCTAAACCAGCGTCCTAAACTGCCCATAGGTATCTGATAGTTAATGTTAGTATCAAACAATTGTGCATGTGGTAGGCTTTCCTGAGGATAAAATCGAATTTCAGGAAATGATCGTTTAAACAAGGGAATCAATCGTTGTTCGCATTCAACAATAACTTTTGCGCCAGCTTGTAACAGACTGGGAAACATGCTAGCAAATGTAATCTGGTCGCCAACTCCTTGTTCAGCCCAGACTAAGATGGAGGTATCAGTCAGTTCTGATCCTTCCCAACGGCGTTGAGGGAGATGTCTCTCTTTGAGCGAGAGATGGGTGTTTGGGCATTGCCATCTCCATTCATAATGCTTCCAACAATTTTCGAAATCACCAGCCAGAAATAGAGATGTGCCCAAATTATGATGCGCTTCAGGAAATTGAGGGTTGATTTCAATAGCCTGTTTATAGGCTTGGACAGCCTTTTCCAGTTTTCCTTGATCTCTCAGGGCATTACCCAGATTATTGTAAGTTGGCCCATGGTTTGAATTAATTTTACCTAGATCCTTTAAAACAATACCTAGGCTATTACATGCTTCGAGATGGTTTGGATTTATTTTAAGCACGTTTTGATAAGCCTGTATAGCTTCTTCTAACTTGCCTTGATCGCTGAGCGCAATACCTAGGTTGTTATGTGCTTGGCTATAGCTGGGACTATTTTTGATAGCCTGTCGATAGGCTTGAATAGCTTCCTCAAACTTACCCTGAGTTTTCAATATCGATCCGAGATTGTTGTAGGCTTTGCTGTAGTTTGGGTTGATCTCAATAGCATCTTGGTAGGCTTGAATGGCTTCGCTTGATCTATTTTGTTCTTGCAGTAAAAGACCAAGGTTATAGTAGGATTCTGCGGATTCTGAATTTAGTTCAATAGCCTGTTTATAGGCTTGAATGGCTTCCTTAAATCTTTCCCGTTTTTGTAATGTAAGACCAAGATTATTGAAAAATGATGATCGATTGGGATCTATTTCTATGGCTTGATTAATTAAATTGATGGCAAGGTCATATTTTTCAACTTGATGGGCAATTGTACCTAATAGATGGAGAACTTCAGCGTTTTGGGGATTGACTTGAAGTATCTGTTGATATATCAGTTCAGCTGGCTGTAGTTGACCGTTTTGATGTAAAGCAATACCTTCTTGTAACTTAGGTTCAGTATCCATGTATATCCTGGGCAGTTGTTGCTGTATTGTACTGCAGTAGTGCCTGATTAACCCGTAAGAATACCTTCTGCCAACCGCCAATTTTACTTTGCCTGAACAGCTTCATAGTTGGATACCAAGGTGTATCTTCCCGGTTCAACATCCATTTCCAATCTGATATGTAGGGTAATAAGGTCCAGACTTCTTTTCCTAGGGCTCCAGCCACATGCACCGTGGTGTTGGAGGTGGAAATAATTAGATCCAAGGCACTAACTTGAGCGGTAAAATCATCCAAGCTCATCAAGGAGTTGATTTCTTTATCTATATATATTGATGTCTTATTGCCAGAAGTGTATTCTTCAATTTCGGCATTGACATCTCCATACTGCAGATTAATAAAATAATAGTTTGGTTGTGATAGGATCACGGTCCAATCTTTTAAGCTGGTACTTTTTATCTTACCCACACGTTGATTAACACTTTTCCATGAGATGCCGACCAATTGTTTCCCGTTGGCTAGTTGCTGATATTTATTTCTAAGTTTTGAAACCTTATCAGGACAAGCCAAAAGATAGGATGGTTTAGATTTTTTAAAACAGCTTTCGTCCTGTCTGAGCCATTGACCTATACTACCCACCGGTATTTGGTAATCGATGTTTGGATTCAGCAATTTCGGGTTGGACGGGTGTTCTCGGGAAAAGAATTGAATTTGGGGGAAAGAACGCTGAAATAGTGGAACTAACCGGTGTTCACATTCGACGATAATGCTGGCATTCATTTGCAGCAGGTCATCCAGCATACTGGCAAACATGATTTCATCGCCTATGCCTTGTTCAGTCCAGACCAAGATAGTTTTTCTATCTAGAGTTGAGCCATCCCACCATGGTTGGGAAAAATTCTTTTTCTGGTACGAAATGTTATGACGACGCCACCGCCATTCGTGTTCCTTCCAACCATGGTGGAAATCTCCTGTCAGCAATAAGGCCATGCCGTAATGGCGGTGAGCTTCAGCGTAGTTGGGATTAACTTTAATAGCATGCTGGTAGTATTGAAGTGCGTCCTTCATCTGTCCTTCTTCCTGTGCAACAACACCTAGATTATTATATGCCTCAGCGAAATTCGGGTTGATTTCGAGAACCTTATGATAAGCTTGGACGGCGTCCCTGACATCCCCCTGTTTCTGAAGTGCGTTACCCAGATTATAACAAGCATCAGCGAAGTTGGGATCTATCTCTATAGCTTTATGATATGCAGCAATGCCCTCTTCAAATCTTTCCTGTTTTACTAAGGCTGCCCCCAAGTTACTGTGTGCATCAGCGAAGTTGGAATCTATCTCTATAGCTTTACGATATGCAGCAATGCCCTCTGCAAATCTTTCCTGCTCCTGTAAGACATTACCCAAATTGTTATAGGCTTCAGAATCACTTGGACTTACCTGAACAGCTTGTTGATAAACACGGATAGCGTCTTCAAAATTTCCTTGATCTTTTAGCACCAGACCAAGATTGTGAAAGAACATTGGTTGGTTGGGATCTATCTCTATGGCTTGATTAATTAGATTAATGGCAAGGTCGTATTTTTGAACTTGATAGGCAATCATGCCTAACAGATACAATACCTCGGCGTTTTTCGGGTTGATCTGGAGTATTTTTTGATATATCAGTTCAGCTTGCTGTAACTTCCCTTTCTGATGTAACGTAATTCCTTCCCGTAATC
>JYMV01038805.1_pt1 | contig 15743 bp, 13 predicted proteins | sample 338911 | NCBI WGS metagenome assembly JYMV01 (sample SAMN03354496, study PRJNA234377) | hydrothermal vent metagenome | biome: Deep sea; feature: Hydrothermal plumes at the Eastern Lau Spreading Center, Western Pacific Ocean; material: Seawater | place: Tonga | collected 2009 | depth 2000 m m
TAAGCACCTTCCTGCACCATTCTAGCCATGAATTATCAGTGAATCGATCTGAATACGTTCGGGCTGTTGAAGAGTCTGAGAATTTCATGTCGTACCTACGCAATCTAACTTATTATTATCAGGCAATATGCCCGATTAACCCATGAATTTCCGTAGTATCAGGCATAATACCCTACCTACATAAAGTTTATTCGGGTATTTTGCCCTGATAAGTGGATTATTAGGGGATAATCGGATATTTGGATCGAATTTCCTCAGTAAACAGAATTCTACATCCCCTCAAAATGAATGTCAACTCACCATTCAAAGAAGACACCGCTTGTAACAATCAGTGACTTTGTGCGATGGATTCCGGGTCTACACTGAACTTCGCACGGTATGACAATGCAGAAGAGTCGTGATTTGAAACAACAGCCATTTGCAAATGTGCCGGGGCTAAATTGAGCGGAGTTTGAAACGTTGGATTTTTCCGGTGGCTGTTTTGGGCAGTTCCAGAGGGAATTGAAACCAGCGTGGATATTTATAAGGCGCGAGTCCTGTTTTGCAGTGCTGCAGTAATTCTCCGGACATTTCTTCAGAAGCCTCGGCTGAGTCTTTGAGTACCACATGCGCCTCCGGTTTGATCAGTCCGGACTCGTCTTTACGACCAACAACCGCGGCTTCCAGCACTTTCGGATGTTCCACCAATTTGGCTTCAATTTCGAATGGCGAACACCAGATACCGCCAACTTTCATCATGTCGTCACTGCGTCCTCCATAGATGAAATAACCATCCTCATCCTGATGATAGGTGTCTCCGGTATTGAGCCAGCCAGCGTTGATTGTGTCCGACGTCTTTTCCGGATTGTTCCAATAATATTTACAGGTTGAATCGCCTTGAATCAACAACCGACCATCCTCTCCCCTCGGGACTTCCTTGCCGTTTTCATCAATAATTTTAGCAGCATATCCAGGTACCATGCGTCCACTGCTACCAGCTTTGATATCGTCGGCACGGTTGGAAATAAAAATATGGAGGGCTTCCGTGGAGCCGATACCGTCCAAAATCACGGTTCCGGTTTGCTCTTTCCATCTCCGGAAAATATTCGCGGGCAGGGCTTCCCCGGCAGAAACCGACATTCGAATTGACGTAAAATCCGGACTGGCGGATGTTTCGTTTCCGGATGATTCAAGAGCCTGCAATTGTGCCGCAAAAAGCGTGGGCACACCAAAATAAAGAGTCGGTTTAAAACGTTCTATTACATCAAAAGTACTTTCCGGAGTGGGGCGTGCTGGAAACAAAATACAGCTTGCTCCGGACCACAACGGGAATGTCATACCGTTCCCCAATCCGTATGCGAAAAAGAGTTTTGCGGCAGAAAAACAAATGTCGTCTTCACGTACTCCGAGTGTGTCTTTTCCGTAATATTGGCTGGTGACGACCATGTCACGGTGACTGTGAACCGCGCCTTTCGGACGTCCGGTCGTTCCGGAAGAATAAAGCCAGAAACAGTCATCAGTCGCGGCTGCCGGAGCGGCTTCGAGTTCAGAGGCGGCGGACTGCATTTGCTCCAAAAAGCATCCGGATTCGCCTTCGGTGAGCAAAGTTATTTCCGGAATTGCTGAAAGGAGTTTCAAAGCCGGTTCGACTTCTTTCCGGAATTCCGGAGAATAAACAAGGGCAGCACAACCGGAATCTTCAATCATAAAAGCATAATCTTTAGCACGCAAAAGCGTATTGAGCGGAACCGGAATTATTCCGGATTTGATCGCACCCCAAAACAAATAGAAAAATTCCGGAGAATCCTTGACCACCATTAAAAGCCGGTCTCCGGAATTCATTCCGAGTTTTTTGATTACATTTCCGGACTGATTAACGCGCTCGGCCAATTGTCCATAAGTCACTTCATCGCCTTCTGTTGTCCGGATGATGACTTTGTCTTTCCTGCCTTCCTGCAAATGACGGTCGATGAACGGAACCGCTACATTGAATTCCGGAGCAAATTCGATTTTTGCCGGAATGGCCGATGAGTCGATGGATACAGTGTTTTTTTGCATGTTTTCTCTTTTAGTTCAACCATAGATTTACGCAGATTTGAACGGATTTATGTTAGCCGCTAAGAACGCGAAGAAACACGAAGAACATTAGCGTCCTTCGCACTTTTAGCGGCTAAAATAAAAGAACAAATCCGTTTTATTCGTGTTGATCTGTGGCAAAAATTACGACCCGTTAAAATCAATTAAATCGTACAAATTCAAATTCAAAAGGATGGCGGTTGATTTTGCCTTTTGGTGGAGCAATCCAACCGGCGATTTTGCCCGGTTCGGTGACCGGCTGCATCAAGGACTGGATGTATTCCTGATCTTCTTTTACGGGAAGCCATTCTCCATGACGCCGATCCCACTCGGCTTGTGTAATGATATTTCCTTCCGGATCAGTTTGAATTTCAGAAAATTGCCCGATTCCCCGATGAAACGCACGATGCGGCAGTTTCAAGCAAAAATCATGTCCGGAGTCCGCAATGATTTTATTCCAGCGTCTTACTCCTAAATCGCAATCTTCGATATAGTCATCACGCAAGCGTTCATTGACAGAGTTGAGAGCAGGTGCATCCGTGTTGACAATATGGTCAGCCCGCAACTCCAAAACTGAATAACTGGAATCATGAAGCAAATGGTCATCATCAATTTTGCTTTCACCGAAACGACCTTTAATTCCTGTATTGTAATAAGTGGCGGCATTTGTAGAAAGTTCCTGTCCGAACAAATCAACAGAAACGCTGAAATGAAAATTCAAAAATTTTTGAATGGTCTGCAAATCAATTCCACCGTGCTGACGCACATCAACTTCTGCTCCGGAACTTCCGGTTTTATGCTCATTCATTAAATTACAGGCTCTTTGCACAATACGCCCTACGCCGGTTTCTCCGACAAACATGTGGTGCGCCTCCTCTGTCAGCATAAAACGACACGAACGGGATAAGGGGTCAAAACCAGACTCGGCTAAGGAACCCAACTGAAATTTTCCGTCACGATCAGTAAAATATGTAAACATGAAATATGAGAGCCAGTCCGGTGTTTCTTCGTTGAAAGCCTCCAGAATTCTGGGCTTGTCCGCATCTCCGGAATGACGCTCAAGCATCGCTTCCGCTTCTTCCCGTCCATCACGTCCAAAGTAGGCCTGTAGCAAATAGACCATGGCCCACAAATGGCGGCCTTCTTCAACATTGATTTGGAAAAGATTGCGCAAATCGTAAAGCGAAGGACAGGTTTTTCCCAAATGCCGTTGCTGTTCTACGGACGCCGGTTCAGTGTCACCCTGCGTTACAATCAGGCGGCGCAATTCAGAACGGTATTCGCCGGGGACTTCCTGCCATGCCGGCTGTCCTTTGTGAATTCCGAAATCGATGGTGCGGTCTGAATTAGAAGGCGTCAGAAAAATCCCCCAGCGATAATCCGGCATTTTTACATAATCGAAATGAGCCCAGCCGTCTTTTTCGACACTGATCGCTGTACGGAGATAAACGTCAAAATCCGTGCTATTTTCAGGTCCAAGCTCATCCCACCAGTTTAGAAATTTTGGTTGCCAACGTTCCAATGCACGTTGGAGACGACGGTCACCGCTTAAGTCAACATTGTTCGGAATTTTTTCGTTATAGTTAATGCTCATCTATTCCTTAATTTATGTGCTAGATTGTATCCTTTTTTGGACAGGTTTATAAGCCGCTAAGAGCGCTAAGAATCGCTAAGGTTATGGTGGTAGCACACAATGTAATTGAAAATTAGCGTTCCTTAGCGCTCTTAGCGGCTTACATCCATAAAAAATTATTGAGTTTTTAGTTCCTAAACGCGTTTTTTGTCGTAAACTGCCTGTTTTCCTGTTCCATATAGTTTGAGTGCGCCCTCTTCACCGACTGCGTTTGGCCTTTGAAAAATCCAATTCTGCCACGCAGTCAACCGACCGAAAATTTTTGTTTCAAGTGTTTCCGGACCGGCAAAACGCAAAGACGCTTCCATTCCGGTGAGCGCATCCGGTGAAAAACTCGCTCGTTCCTCAACAGCAATCCGGACTTCGTCTTCCCAGTCAATGTCGTCAGGAATGAAAGTCACCAAGCCCAACTCATCAGCGGCTGCGGCATCCAAGTTATTACCTATTAAAGCCCGTATGTTTTCCACGTTTTCAGGATCATTGAGAAAACGGGTTTGCAAACGTGTCAAATCGTTGCACATCAGCAATGGACCAAAATTCATTTCTGTGGGACGCAGCATCGCCGGCGCTTCCCCGCCCTCTTCAAACGTACCGTCAAGCATGTAACTTCTGTCTGCGGCAAAAACCAGTTCGAGTAATGTGCCTGTGAAGCAACTGCCCGGTTCAATCAGTGCGACCAAACTACGGGCCACCAGATCAAGGCGTTTGAAAACCCGTTTGAGATTCAACATAATTTCACGAACCAGCCAATGTTCTTGATGTCGGATCAAGGTCTGATCGACCGCAAGAACAAGATCCATATTACCCTGAGTTCTGATAACCCATGTACCGAGTTCAAGTTCGTTAAAGGATAAATGCATGATTGCATCGTCCAACTCACGAGCCATCGCCAACGGCCAATAGTTTGCGCCGGCGGCCTGAATGCTTTCCGGATCAGTCGGCAATTCTCCTGATGGAGAGTTGATTGTAAGGTTTACGATTCCGGACTTCCGCTCTAACTCGATGCAAACATGATCGTAAGTGATTCTCTCTTCCTCCATTTTCCGGTTAAGCGGAGTGAGTACTATGCCTTTCGTATTTTCCGGACGTGAAGATTTTTTCGCAAACTCAAGGGCGCGTTCCTTCACTTTTTCAGTGAATTTTGAACGTGGCACCAATTCGTCAATCAGTTTCCAGTTTACTGCTCGTTTTCCACGTATTCCTTCGGTAACAGTACAAAAATAATCTGCGTGATCACGTCTCACTTTACGTTTGTCAACAACTCTCGTGAGCCCACCGGTTCCTGGAAGCACAGCTAAAAGCGGAATTTCCGGGAGCGAAACTGCACTGGAACTGTCATCGACGAGTATGATATAATCGCTCGCAAGAGCCAATTCGTATCCTCCTCCGGCAGCGGTTCCGTTGATGGCGCAAATGTAGGTTTGTCCGGAAAAACTTGTGGCATCCTCAATCGAGTTCCTCGTTTCGTTGGTGAATTTACAAAAATTGACTTTATGCGCATGCGTTGAAAGTCCAAGCATTTTGATGTTTGCTCCGGCACAAAAAACCTTTTCCATTGATGAAGTAAGAACTACGGTTCTGACTTCCGGATGCTCAAAGCGCAGACGCTGAACCGCGTCGTGCAACTCAATATCAACACCTAAATCGTAGGAATTGAGTTTTAATTTGTATCCCGGCTGCAGACCTCCATCTTCGTTAACTTTCAACTTTAATGTTGCAATGGGGCAGTCATAATCTATAGTCCAGTGTTGATACCGGTCCGGGTGCGTGTTAAATTCTATCATTCTGTGAAATTTCGCTTTATCTGAGAACGTGACATTATCTGAATACAAAAAACCTTTGATTTTAAGTTCGGCCAATATTATGATCATATTAACAGGAAGATGTTCTCCAATCAACTTTTAACCCGTCAAATGACTCTTTTATCTGAAACTACTCTTACTCAAGATTCTGAAACTTTCTCTGCAAACGAATTAAAAGAAGGTAATGAGCATGCGAAAAAGCGTGTTTCTTTTCATACACTTGGATGCCGGCTTAATCAGTCTGAAACCGATGTGTTAGCCCGCAGTTTTGAAAAGCAGGGTTACAGAGTGGTTCCGGAAACTGAATCCGCAGACGTTTGCGTAATCAATACCTGCACAGTCACTGAACATAGTGACGCAAAAAACCGTCAGGCAATTCGGACACTTCACCGTTTAAATCCGAAGGCGTTAATAGCAGTCGTCGGCTGTTATGCTCAAATAAATCCGGAGGCTATTGCAGACATTGAAGGCGTACGTCTTGTAGTCGGCAGTGAAGAAAAAATGCGGATAACAAATTATTTGGAACAAGCACATTCTGCAAGTGTACCATTAATCATCCGTCCTAAAATTACAAAAAAAACCTTTACTGCGCCAGTTGTTCCTCACAGCTCAATATTTTTAGCCAAAAACCCTCGAAAACAGAAAAAGGTTTTAGAGCGTGACTGGCTTTCCGCTAACTCAGTGCCCCGACAAAACACACGTGCATCGCTAAAAATACAGGACGGCTGTGATTTCATGTGCTCGTTTTGTATCATACCATTTGCAAGAGGTCGTTCCCGTTACCGTGAATTCTCGAATTTGCAGGAAGAAGCCACGATGCTGGTTAAAGAAGGCGTTCGCGAAATTGTGATTACCGGTGTGAACGTGGGAACTTATAAAACCGGAAAACGGACTCTTGTGGAGGTAGTAGATTTTCTCAACACTCTTCCGGGACTGTCCCGCATCCGGATCAGTTCCATCGAACCAACAACCGTTCCGGAAATACTTTTTCAATATATGAAAGACGAACAGCATAAACTGGTTCCGTTTTTTCATCTGCCTTTACAATCCGGATCTGATTCTATTTTACAAAAAATGAAGCGCCGTTATTCTGCTGATGAATATGCCGAAGAAATCTGGAAAGCTTATGAAACTGTTCCGGATTTGAGCCTCGGTACTGATGTGATGGTTGGTTTTCCCGGCGAAAGCGAATCAGAATTTGAAAGTACATTAAATTTATTGGAAAAACTGCCGCTAACGTATTTTCATGTTTTTCAGTTTTCTGCCCGTAAAGGAACGCCGGCTTTCCAGATGAACGAAAAACTTCCTGCCCAGATCAAACAGAAACGGAGTGAAATTTTGCGAATCTTAAGCACAAAAAAACGACATCTCTTTCATCAGCGATTTTTGGGACAAACCAGGAAGGTGCTTTGGGAATCCCGAAAACAGGATGGATTTTTCAGTGGATACACCGACAATTATATCAGGGTTGTACTGGACGAAAATGATGAAACTGATTATCGGAATCAACTTTTTCCTGTTGAGTTGAATTCGCTTAGAGGGCAGACTATGCTCGGAAAAATCAAAATATAGTTTTTAGTTTTAGCCACGGATAAAACGGATAAAACGGATAAAATAATTCACGGATTCATCATTGTAAATCTACGGCAAAAATAACATTCAAAAGTTGCAAAATGCTAACTATTGTAAGTTGGAATATCCAGTATGGAAAAGGCGTGGATGGTCGCATTGACTTATCCAGAATTGCGGATGTGATTCGCCGGGATGGTTTGCCTGATGTGTTGTGTTTACAGGAAGTCTCAAGATGTGATCCGGACACAGACAACGGGAGGGATCAAGTTAATGAACTGCAAAAGCTTTTTCCGGACTACGAACTTTTTTACGGAGCCGCGCATGATCGCTGTGGTGGAAAAGACGGTGGTCGCCGTCAATTCGGAAATTTGGTCTTGACCCGCCATTCGCCTGTTCAGGTGCTACATCATTTATTACCCTCGCCTGCAGATTCAACCGCAAAATTTATGGCAAGGCAGACAACCGAAATGGTAATCCGGACAAGTTCCGGGGAATTACGGATGATGAACACACACCTTGAGTTTTTCTCTGAAAAACAGCAACTGGCACAAATACAGCGCATCCGTGAGATACACACAGAAGCCTGCGCTCAGTTTCGTGAACCAGGACTTAATTTACCTAATTCGCCGTTTGAACGTGTTGAACGTCCGGAAAAAATGGTTATTTGCGGTGATTTTAATTTCGTTCCGGACAGTGATTCACATCGGCTGATGACTGCACCAATGTCAGCGGAAACACCCGACATTGTTGATGCATGGTATGCAGCGTATCCTGACAAATCCCGGAGTCCAACCTGTGGAATCTTTGATCATAAACAATGGAAAAAAGGCCCGCATTGCCGCGATTATTTTTTTCTCAGTCAAAATCTAGTTAAGCAAATTCAGGACGTTTCGGTGAACACTGAGACGGACGCCTCTGATCACCAACCGATCCGTTTAATTTTAGAGGTGTGAAATGTCACGCGGGATATTTATGCTGTTGACAACCATAATTGTAGGCTGCTCCGGAACAAAAACAATGCGTGAAATTCCCCTTTCAGACAGTCAGTATTACGTATCCTGTCCTCCTCATGTATTTTACTGTTACCGAAAATCCGAGCTAATCTGTCACAGTGGATATCGTGTTTTAACAGTTGCACGCTGGGAAGATAATCCGGAAATGATTATAGAATGTCAATAATTTTACAGGGTAAAGAAGCTTTAAAACCTCAACCAATTATGGATTAAAAAGGAGAGGGTTGTAATGGTGTGCGGTTTGCACAACTCTGGGTAAGAAAATAATGAAGAATAATTTTCCTAATCTGCTTGCAAATAACAACTGGCTTACTATAATTATAAGATGCGCTTTTTTTCAATGCATCTGTTTTCTTAATACTTTTGAATTAACTTTTCACGAATAAACCATGCAGAGAAGATCATTTTCAGATTTTCTTCTGGTCTTTGGTAAAGAATGTCAAATATCAGCCCGTATACACTGGTTATAGCTGATTGTTTAGAGTCGCTCGCCGATGTCAAATCGGACGAATCCAACTGTGATGAAAAGCATGCGATGCAGCTACTGATCAACATGCTCCAGGGCAGAATGCTGGAACACATCAAACAGCGTGTCAGCAAATATTATAAATTAGAACCAGAAGCGCTGAATGAGGAATTCTCCGTTTCACTGATTGAGGTATTTGCTGAAATATTTGGTTTATTTCGAGATAAATTTGAAGAAATGCCCTGGCTGGTCAACAAAATCGCAAGCCGTATTGTGGAAGTTGAAACGGGGAATGGTTCAAAAACAGAAAGGCGCATCAATCAACTTTACCTCTCCATCTTCTGTAAATATTTCGAATATAAAAACATCGAAAAAATAATCTCCACCCTGCAAACAGACCCGCGCATCCAGCGCGCAATTATCACAGCAATTCCCACCTCCGCACTTTCACAGCAAACTATCAGCCCGACAAGTTTAAGAAGCTGATTGAAGTTCACAACCTGCTTGAAATACACTTACAATTATAAGTCATACTGGACAACTCAGAACATTCCGTTGCTGAGCTAAGAGTAAAGAAAACGACAATACACATTAAACTACTCAGCCTTTACTGATTATTTCCAGCATCTTTTCGCCGATTTCAGCCGGTGTTTTCAACACGTGAATTCCTGCTTCCTGCAATGCAATCATTTTTTCGGCAGCAGTACCGTGACCGCCGGAAATAATTGCGCCGGCATGTCCCATACGACGGCCGGGAGGTGCTGTTTGTCCGGCAATGAAACTTACAATGGGTTTGGAAACATTATCTTTGGCAAAAGCAGCAGCCTCTTCTTCCGCGTCTCCGCCAATTTCGCCTATCATTACAATGGATTCTGTTTGTTCATCCTGCTCAAAAAGTTTCAGGCAGTCAATGAAATTTGTTCCATTCACCGGATCTCCGCCAATACCGATGCAGGTTGACTGCCCCAGGCCGACTCGAGTGATCTGGCCAACAGCTTCGTAAGTCAGAGTTCCGGAACGTGAAACAATGCCGACGGAACCTGTTTTGTGAATCGGACCCGGCATGATACCAATTTTACATTGCCCCGGAGTGATGATGCCCGGACAGTTTGGCCCGATCAAGCGCGATCCTTTTTGTCGTACAAACGAAACCGCGCGTATCATATCCACAACTGGAACACCTTCCGTTATGGCCACAATCAACGGTATTTCCGCATCTGCTGCTTCCATGATGGCATCTGCCGCAAAAGGTGGGGGAACAAGTATCATTGAAGCATTTGCTCCGGATGCTTTGACTGCTTCCTGAACTGTATTAAAAATCGGTACACCTTCAAAAACTTGACCTCCTTTTCCAGGTGTGACTCCGGCGACTACGTTTGTTCCGTAATCCTTACAACCGCTAGTGTGGAGCATTCCCTGAGATCCTGTGATTCCCTGCACCAGTAATTTTGTATTGTTGTCGATTAGAACAGACACAATATCCTGAAAAAATTTGGGGAAGAAAATTTATTGAATTTGCAGTATAAAAGACATCACTTAATCAATCAAGGAATCAGACAGTATCTGCAAATATTCTGACAATTACTGTAAATTACATTCCCGTGTGTTTAAATAATAGCTAAATTTCCAAAATTGTAGAACCTGTTGTCTTACGACTTTGCAAAGCACGGTGAGCATTTGCTGCATCTTTCAGGGGATATGTTTTATTAATAGATATTGATAGTCCACCTCTTATTGCTTCGAACAAGGGAGAGCTAATTTCCTCAGTAAGCTCAGTTGTTGCTGTGTGTGGAGCCAAACTTGGTCTGGTAACATATAGAGCCTTTTTTGCCAACACTGCTAATGCTAACTCAGCAGGAGGGCCTGAAGCAGCGCCAAAAGACACCAAAACACCAAAAGGTGAAAGACACTTTAAAGATCCATCAAACGTATCTGCGCCAACACCGTCAAACACAACCGGGACACCTTTTCCGTCTGTTATCTCTTCAACCCCCGCAGTGAAATCTTCACGAGTGTAATTTATAGTATGATGGCATCCGTGAGCCTTAGCTATCCCAGCTTTTTCATCTGAGCTTACAGTGCCTATAACTTCAACACCAAGTTTATTCAGCCACTGACAAGCGAAAAGACCGACACCCCCTGCAGCCGCATGAAACAATACAGTTTGACCTTTTTTAACAGGAAAGGTTTTGTTGATTAGATATGATACAGTCAAACCTTTCAATAGTATTGCTGCTGCCTGAGAGTCAGAAATATAATCAGGTATTTTAATTAACCTGTCTGCCGGGTATAAACGACTCTCTGCATAGGAGCCTGGTGGTCCCATAACATAGCCAACCCGATCACCAACCTTAACATTTACTACATCTTCTCCAATTGTTTCTACTACACCTACGCCCTCCATGCCTATGCCAGATGGCAGGCTTAGAGGGTAGATTCCAGACCTCTGATAAACATCGATGAAATTCAATCCAACTTTTTTTTGTTCAATTCGGACTTCATTTCTACCTGGATGATGCAGGGAAATTTCTTCCCACTTCATGACCTCTGGGCCACCATATTCATAAATAAGAATTGAATGAAACATTGAATTTTACTCTCAAATATTGATTATATCTTCAACTTCCATTGGATAGACATCATATCTACCAGAAATAATTAAGTCTTTTTCACGCTCCTGAGAATTAAAAGCAGAACCGGACCTATCAGGAGTACAACACCCGTTGATGAAAATGCCCAAAACCAGGCCTCAGAGTTGTTATGCCCTCCAAAAGCATTTAGAACTAATCCAAATCCAATCGGTCCCAGAAAGGAACCAATGAAACCGATGCTTGAATGAACCGCCATTGTTACTCCACGATTTTCCTCTGAAGCACTCTCAATTACGCCAGTGGTAATTGAAGCAGAATCTCCTGTGACAAAACATCCATAAACAAGGACGAGTAAAATCAGCAATGGTGCAGAGAGACCAATGCTATTTCCAACCACAATCGCTAAAACTGCAGAAAGACACATGATGCCGACTACGATCCTTGTTCTTCCGTAACGCATTGCCAATTCATTGCCGATGATGCTGGATGGCATTCCAAGTAAAACCCCAAAAAATACAATAACCGAAGGCTGAATATTGAGTCCGTCAGAAACACCTGAAAGTGCAAATGCAAGGTAGACTACAATCCAGGAGCGGAATGCAAATAGTTCATAATTATGAGAGGAATAGCAGGCAATCCATCCCATTGCGTTAGAATTTCTTAATACCGGCCTGAAGTCAAGTGAACGCAGACCTGAACGAGATCCAATATGATTGGGACGACTTTCCAAGACTTTAGATACGATCAACAGAGCCAACAAAGCACATAGGCCTGCAATCCAGAAAGCCGTTTCCCATGGAAACCATTCCAGGATTGAACCACCGATCAAGAATGATAGTGCACTGCCGGCGCCAAATGAGGCCGTATAAAACGATGTTGCACGAATCCTTGATGTCCCAGAGAGTCGGTCTGTCAGGGCTTTAAGCCCCGGCATATAGGTGCCTGCCAAACCTATTCCTCCCAGTGCCCTAAATAAAATAGCGCTCCAGTAACCCTCAACAAACAGTGCGAAACCGATACAACTGATTAGAGTTATCAAAACTCCGGAAATGTAAATTTTTTTTGCATCGATCCAATCTGTAAGGCTGACCAGGATCATGACAGAAATCATGTATGAACCATAGTAGATCCCGCTGATCCAACCTGCGTCTACACTGTCCAGTTTCCATTCTTCAAAGAAAAAAGGAAGCATGGATGAAAACGTAAAGACTCCCTGCATTGTCAGTATTTCTGCAATGCAAATCCAGAATATGATGCGTATCGAAGATTTCTCTTGAAAAAGTGGCTTGGTTGTCATGTTTTTGACAAAAAATCATGACCTAAACGAATATGACAAGGCTTTGTATATTCCTGTGAGTATGGTTAAGAAACCGGCAATTATCAATAACAGACAAATCGGCCGCGATAGATATTCCAGCACATCGTAATGAACCATCTGCATACCCTGAGCAAAATTCTGCTCACCGATTTTTCCCAGTATAATTCCAAGCACAATACCAGGGATAGAATAACCGGATCGTCTCAATAAAAAGCCCATTATTCCTGCACCAAACATTATTATCACATCAAGCACCAGGCCGCGTCCAATATAAGAGCCAATACTTGCCAGCAGCAAAATCATTGGAGCCAAAAATTGAAAAGGAATTTTTAATAGATACAATATCGTCTTTGTTTCAATTAATCCGATGAAGAGGATAGATAAGTTTGCATAAAACATTGCAGCAAAAACGATCCATATCAGTTCAGGTGAATTATAAAATACCATTGGGCCAGGCTCCAGATCATGCATCTGGAAGACTCCCACCATTAGGGCAGTCATTGCACCTCCAGGGAGTCCGAGTGCCAACAACGGAATCATGGCCGCACCCGTTGCAGCATTATTTGCGGTTTCAGATGAAATCACCCCTTCCAAATTACCTTTGCCAAATGATTCTTTATTCTTGGACCATCGTACTGCTTCACCATAACCCATAAATGCTGCAAGGGTTGCTCCGATTCCAGGAAGAATTCCACAAAAAAATCCGACCAGCATTGATCTTATCACCGCTATTTTATATGTCCAGAGTTCTAATATAGTAGGAAAATCCAAACTCATTTTAGGGGCTTCATACATGCCGATAGCTTTTTTTTCTGCTTGTACAAATATTTCAGACACTGCGAAAAAACCCATAATTGCGGGAACAAAGGCGATGCCTGCCGCCAGATCAGCAAAACCGAAATTGTAACGATTGATTCCTCCAACCGGGTCCTGACCAATTGTAGCTATTAACAGGCCGAGCAACACAGACATCCATCCCTTCCACATTGTCCTGCCTCCAACTGAGGAAGCTACGGCCAGTCCGAAAAAAACCAGGGCAAAAATTTCTGGTGGCCCAATATTGGAGATTGCCCAGTTCGCCAGAGGTTCTGTTGCCGCCATCATGATCAACGCAGATGAAACACCGCCGATAGCAGAACACAAAACTGCTGCCCCAACTGCTTTTCCAGATTGACCTTTGCAGGTCATAGGATACCCGTCGAATGCTGTTGGAGCATTTTCAGGAGCACCGGGAATATTAAACAGTATTGCCGTAATTGCTCCACCGTAGGTACCTGTGCAGTAAATCACGGCAAAAAGCATAACTCCTTGAGCCGGCTCAAGACTGGCTGTGAAAGGCAAGAGGATTGCTGCAAGAGTTAACATGCTAATGCCGGGAATGGCACCAAACAACATCCCTCCAATTACACCAAAAATAAAAATTCCAATTGAAAAAGGATCTCCAAAAAGAGCGATGCTGCCGGCGATAAAGTTGTCAATCATGTCGGCCTTAAAAATTAAGCGATTGGTGCAGTTTGGTATTTAAAGTCAACATAAACGCACTGAAATCATAGAATGGTGATATGTTGCCCTGGGGAAGTGGAGCATTGAGGATTACCATGAACAAAAATATAAGCAGAAAGTAAATGAATAATGTAATACCTATAACCCATTTTATTCGTTTTTCACCCAGGAGTAAAATTATAAGAACGATGAAAACGGGTGTCGCCGAATAGAATCCTACCGGTTTTAGCGACCATGCAAATATGAGAGGCATAGCCAATATTGCTATCAATTTCTTGATAGAGCCAATTCCATCATAGGAAATGTCTTCTTCCTGATCGGTTATGCCAACCCGTCCCTGCTGGGCCTCTGAACCTTTTTTGTAAAGGTGCAAAAAATTTCCTAGTGTAACCAGTAAAAGAAGTCCCAATACAACTCTGGGCCATCCTGTGGCACCGAATTTATATATTTCTATTTCCTGACTAAACTCAAAAGAGTAACCAAAAAAGACAACCACAATAGTTAACCAGATTAGGGTTTCAACTTTGTGGCTTGTCTTTAACTTGGACATAAGCAACTTTCGGAATTTTTGGGAAGTGTGTCAGGTTGGAAAACACCTGACACGATTTAGAAAAGGAGATTTTGAGGTTTAAGAAAATTTGAGAAAGGAACTATTTAAGTTTCAGACCCATAGTTTTATAGACCGCTCGATATTGTGCAATGGTACTGGTAATCAGTTCCTTTGCACCGGCTGTGTCACGGTAGCTATCTATCACGGTCATGTATTTTGAATCATTGAATTTTTGATAGCTGTCCTGGCAATATCCTCGCTGGAATGCCCATTGCAGCCACTTCACACGATCAGACGGCGCTTTTGCATTAACGAAAAATCCGCGGAAGCGTAAAAGAGGCTCAAAGTTCATGCCCACTTCTCTATGAGTGGGGACATCAGCAAAGACGGATGGCCGTTCGTTAAAAATGGTCAGGATTGGCTTAAATTTACCTGCGTCAAGAAACTTACGAACATCACCGGGTTGCTCGAATAGGGCATCAACCTGTCCTCCTAGTAGTGCACCGTAACGGGGTGCACCCTTATCAAAGGAAATCTGTTGAATTTTCATACCCGCACTTTGGGTGATGAATTTCATCGTTACCCGCTCCATTGAACCTTCTTTGGAAACATTGGCGATAGTTGACTTTCCATTTTTGCCTTTGACAAATTTCACAAATGAGGCCCAGTCACTAAAACGAGTTTCATTGGTCCGAATATATATCTGTGAAAATGTCACCTGGGAAGTAACAAGTGGTATCAGGTCAACTGCCGGATTTGGCTTGCTTGAATCCAAGGCATGAGCAGACGAAGCATCATCAATATGCTCAAGTACTGTATAACCGTCTGCTGGAGCAGCCATATAAGCTGTCATCCCAACGGTGCCTGAACCTCCAGGCTTGTGGTCACGGTTAATGCCGACACCAGTGTGACCTGTTACAGCTTCTGCCATAGCTGATGCCACCTGTCCTGAACCCCCAGCAATTCCATAGGGGACAATCATGGTCAATGCACGACTGGGGAATCCTGATGGTTTAGTCATGCTAGTTTTCTTGACCTTGCATTCAAATGTACCGGCAACACCTGCCCCCGCCATAAATAAGCCCGTCATTGTAGCAAAACCAAATTTAGCCAGTTTTTTAACTTTAATTGTATTCATTCTAATCTCCACTAAAATATTATAGAATACCCATCATCACACCATATGATAATTTCAGCTACTTTTTTACCATAACTTAAAATAATGTCAAGAGAAAAAATC
>JYMV01032981.1_pt1 | contig 15742 bp, 12 predicted proteins | sample 338911 | NCBI WGS metagenome assembly JYMV01 (sample SAMN03354496, study PRJNA234377) | hydrothermal vent metagenome | biome: Deep sea; feature: Hydrothermal plumes at the Eastern Lau Spreading Center, Western Pacific Ocean; material: Seawater | place: Tonga | collected 2009 | depth 2000 m m
GGAATAATTGTTACGATAATAATGGTTACGAATGGATCAATGATATAATTCCTGCCAGTGATGGTGGATATTATTTACTTGATAAATATTTCTATTTAATAAAGGCAGATGAGAATGGGGAAATAGTTTGGAGTGCTGAACTGGATTACGCTAACCAATCACTTATTGAGTTGGATGACGGTACCTTGATATTGGCTGGTAATGAGTCGTCTATATGGCTATTTCCTCTGGATCCATCCAATATTGACTAATATTTTTATTTCAAGTTTACTTCTAATAATCTCTTTGGATTTAAAAGGAGAAAAAATTGATTTGTAAAATCTTCAGTTGGCTAAGTACACTTCTATTGATGTCTTTTAGTGTATCACAACCAGACCCGGTAATTACATTTACAGTAGATGTTTGGCCCGAAAATTCTTGTGGTTCAGCGGGTTCAGTAAAACAAACAAGTGATGATGGCTATATTATTGCAGGGTGTAAGGATGACAAGGCTTGGCTTCTAAAATTAGATATGTATGGAAACCAGCTGTGGGAGAACACTTACAACCTGATGGATTATTGGGGCACAAAATCAGTGATCCAAACCAGTGATGGAGGTTACCTGTTTGCAGGCTGGGTAGGTATAGTAAAAGTTGATTCTACAGGAGAACAGGAATGGAAAAATGAGGAACACCCAAACGGTATGGGAGCCTACCCGTATTATGAAGACATTATCGAACACAGCAATGGTAAATATTATGCAGTAGGCGGACCAGGAAATGATGGACAGGCTTTGATCGTAAAATTCAGTCATGATGGTGAAGTTCTAAAACGCAAATGGCATGGAGGTAATTGTGATAATGATAGATTTAAATCTGTAATTGAATCCCCAGATAGCATGCTTATCATGGTTGGAGGTAAAGTACATGGTAATTCTGGATATCCATGTTCTTTTGAATGGTATGATGATTTTTGGATTGTAAAAACAAATAGAAATGGTTCAAAAATATGGGAACAAACCTATGGCGGCTCTTACTATGAAGAAGCTCATGATATAGTAAGAATTGAAGGTGGTGGCTATGGAATTATTGGCGAAAAATGCGCTAACACTCCATCAAATTGTCTTGATGCCACTAAAGTTTTTTTCATCCAAATTGATGATGATGGAAATAAAGTTGGTGATGATAAGTATCAAAGGAATGGTTTTTCTACAGGAAATTCAATAACAACCACCGCACAAGATGGTATTGCATGGACAGGTGATGCTGGGAGTTACGATACGTGGGTTTACAAATGGGGTGAAAATGAGGAACAAGTAGATTTTGTAACAGATGGTGTTGGGGGAGTAAATATTGAGACAACAACAGATGGTGGATTCATTATAGGGACATGGGGAGGCACACTAATAAAAACAGATTCTGAATTTAATTTTGACGAAACAACAAGTATTGATAATAATATTACTATGCCATCTTCTTTAATCCTTAGCCAAAACTACCCCAACCCATTTAATCCATATACAACAATAAAATATGATCTACCTGAAGATTCATATGTCAACATAACAGTATATGATATGTTGGGTAAAGTCGTAAATAATTTGCTTAACACTCGGCAAAGCGCTGGTTATAAATCAATCCAATGGAATGCTACCAATAATGCAGGTCAGCAAATATCAGCAGGACTTTACCTTTATACGATAGAGACAGGGCAGTTCAGGCAGACTAAGAAGATGGTGCTGTTGAAATGATATCAATTATAAAACATCAAGCTGAAATGGTTAGAAGTTTTTCAGTTGGTGTTGATACCGAATATAATTAATCTATCAATAGATAATTGGCTAACTGCCAATAAGATCATAATCTGCTGATTTTTTTCATTAATTTATCAAGTATTATAAATTGTGACTTTCAATGTGAAAAATTTTGTAACCAATCTATCTGTATACAACCGTTTCGTTGCTAATGCGATCATGATTATAGGGTTCTTTTTTTATAGCTGCGAAGATACTCAAACAGAAAGTTCTGGTAGTATTGATGCTGGTGTAGTGATAAATGAAATTAATTATAATTCCTCGGATAGTTATGACCCGGATGATTGGGTGGAAATCTATAACAGCAGTAGCAATACCATAGATATGGGTTCCTGGTTATTAAAAGATGAGAACGATGATCATATTTTTACCATACCATCGAATACATTATTACTCCCGGATCAATATTTGGTTTTCTGCACGGATACCCTAAAATTCACGGCTTTATTTCCCGATGTGAGTCCGTATTATGGTGATTTGGGTTTTGGTCTAGGTGGTGGCAGTGATTTTGTAAGATTATTTGATTCTAACGGATTATTAGTAGATATGGTAGAATATGATGATGATGCTCCATGGCCAATACTGGCCGATGGCAGTGGACCAACTCTTGAACTGAATCATCCATCCCTGGATAATACACTGGGGGAAAATTGGTCTGCTTCTGAGGGCTATGGCACGCCTGGGGCGGTAAATAGTGTTTACACTGGTAATGAATAAAAACAAGACATATCCATTCCAATATTTACTAAATGACCTTCAGACGGTCACCTTGGATGAATTGGATACAGTTAGACTCCTTGACCGTAAGGATACAAAATTTGTATTCAGTCAGATCCATTTACCTCTTATTCTGGAAAAAGTAAAACCATTTTACAAAATATTAGAGATTAATAATGACCGGGTATTTACCTATGACACCACCTATTTTGATACAGATGATTTCCTTTTTTATAACCAGCATCATAATGGAGAGAAGAAGCGGTTTAAGATCCGATCAAGAACATACAGCAGCACCAATCAATCATTCTTTGAAATAAAAATTAAAAATAATAAAAATAGGACAGTAAAAAAGAGACTCCTGGTTAATGAAATGAATGAGGCCCTTGGTGAAGGGGAGAAAGATATGGTATCTGAAATAATTGGTCTTCCATCAAATCAATACACTCCAAAACTGAATATAGAATTTTTGCGTATTACACTAACTGATAACAATTTTAATGAACGCCTGACCATTGACACCGACCTTTCCGTACTAAATGGAACAACAAGTAAGATCTTTGATCAACTGGTGATCTCAGAGATCAAACAAAAAAAGTACAATCCAAAATCTGCATTTATCCAGATCTTACGTGATTTAAATATCCAGGAAATGAGGTTTAGTAAATATTGTATGGGTGTGCTGCACCTTAATGATAATGTAAAATACAACCGCTTTAAACCTAGATTATTAAAAATAAATAAAATTTTAACTCAAACATAAAAAGGTAAACAATGGAATTAACACCTGAATTTTTCAATTTAGTCTTCCGCTTTGGATTTAATCTGTCGATTGCTTTTATCATTATAAAACTGATTTATCATCGGGATCATAACAACAATGATTTTGTGTTTACGTATTTTATGTTTAATTCTCTGATCTTCTTTTTTGCATCCATTCTAGGAAGCATGACCGTTAATTTAGGTTTTGCCTTCGGACTGTTTGCTGTATTTGCCATTCTTCGTTACAGGACGGACCCCATTCCCATTAAAGAAATGACGTATTTGTTTATTGTAATCACCGTCGGGGTGATCAATGCTTTAAGCAGCAGTGAAGTGTCCTATGCCGAACTGTTATTTACAAACACTGCATTGGTTGTATTAACTTATTTCCTTGAAACCTATTGGCAAAATAATTTGCTTCTTCGCCATACTGTAGAATATGAAATAATTGAAAACATTAAGCCTGAAAACCATGAAAAGCTGCTTCTTGATCTGGAAGATAGAACCGGGTTATCTATTAAACACTTTGAGATTGGAAGAATCAACTTTCTTAGGGATACGGTCCAGATTAGAATTTATTCCAAAGATTGAATAATGAAAAAAACAGGTTTTTGTTTGGTGTGGGTTACTGTACTTAAACTACCGAAATGTGGTCAATAAAACATCTAGACTAAATAGTGGGTATTGGCTCTTTTTCCTATTATTACAATGGTCTTACGGAGCAGATGATACCGAATCCTGGGCCAGTATAGGGTTTGAAACAAAACTGCCATACTCGCTTAATCTTGAATTTGAGCAGGAACTGAGATTCAAGGACCAACTAGCCACATTTAAACAAACATTCTCTGAAGTTTCCCTTTCATATCCAGTTTTTGATGGTTTTAAAATACAGGTTCCGTTTCGCTATATTACTTACAAAGATGAAATCAAACAGCGGTTAAGTTTTGCCGGATCATATAAATATAGCTTCAAACCTGTAAGCCTGAAGCACCGCACAAAGTATCAGAGAACCTATGAGAAAGGAGAAATTCCTGAAGAGTTAATTAGAAATAAATTCTCTATTATGTATGGGTTAAATAAAAAGATTGAACCCTATGTTTCTGGAGAATTGTTTCATCTTTACAATACAGACAATGATCAGTTTGATGAGTATAGGGTTTCACTTGGTGTTACTGTAGACCTTCCGGGAAAGAACTCCATTAAGATTTTCTATATATATAAAAAAGAAGATATCACCAAATCAAGTCCGGATGAGGTAAATGTTTTTGGCTTAGGCTATAAGTACAAACTATAATAGAATATTTCAGACAGACCAAGAAGATGGTACTGCTGAAATAATTTCCATTTCAGGCCATCAAAGCCCAGACAATGAGGTATTTATTTTAATGCGGGCATTAATCACCGTTCATTGTAAGTACAATTCTGCGGCTGCCGCCGTGATTCCGGTGTTCGCAGAGATAAATTCCCTGCCAGGTCCCAAGGTTAAGTTTACCGTCACTTATGGGGATGCTCACTGATGAACCCAGGATAGCTGATTTCAAATGGGCCGGCATATCATCCGGGCCTTCAATGGTATGCCTGTAATAGGGGGCGTTTTCAGGTACAGTTTCATTGAAATGGGATTCAAAGTCTACTAGCACAGTAGGGTCGGCATCCTCATTGATGGTGATTGATGCTGATGTATGTTTAATAAATAAATGGAGCACTCCTACTTTGATGTTTCGGATCTCAGGAATCTGATGGATTATTTCATCGGTGATGATATGAAATCCCCGGGACTTTTGATCAATCTGAATATCTTTTTGGAGCCACATTTTTGTATCTGGGGATTTCTTACGTTTTCCGTTCTTTTTTCCGGGCTGCAGGGAAAAGAATATTATTTAAGATCAGCCGGTACCCTGGAGAATTTCTATGGAGTGAAAGATCTGTGGGAGGGTCTCCCACAAAATGCTGATAATCCTCCGGGTCGTGCCCGCCATAAAAAGTGAATGTCCCTTTTCCAAAGTTTCCGTGGAGATATTTCACCTGATCCGAAGCAGGATCCTCACCCATGACAACAATATGGTTTTTTATTCGATCTTTATGAAATCCTGTGGTTTGACCCATGAATCCTTTTACAATTGCTACATGATTCTGGGTGAGCATGGTGGGTACCGGATCGTATTTAGCAGAAAATTCAAATAATGAAAAATAGTCCGCTTCAGCACCCCGGGTTACTGGATTATGACTGGGGGGAAAATCTATATCGGAAAATTCATACACCATGGGGTCTGGGAGCAGTTTAAAATTTGCGAAGGCAAATGACTGGCCATAGTCCAGGCTGGACTGGATATTTGGATTAATAGCAGACCCATCAAATACAGAATGGACACCATCCACATTGCCCATGGATAAGGCGATGTCATAGGAATCCGTTGCAGAGCACATGGCAAAAAGAAATCCCCCATTCCCAACATAGGATTTTATAATCCGGGCAATTGCTTTTTTCTGTTCATGGACGCTGGGGTAACCCAGTTTGGCTGCGACAGCTTCAAACTGCTGTTTTTGATCGCGGTACCATTGGGCGTTATGATGGCTGCGGTAAAATTTTCCATACTGGCCCGTGAAATCTTCATGGTGGAGGTGGAGCCAATCGTATTTTTCCAACTGTCCCAGATGGACTTCTTCATCCCAGAGTGTTTCATAGTCGACTTCTGCATAGGTAAGAGCCAGGGTCACGGCATCATCCCAGGGCTGTTTATTGGGCGGCGAGTAAATGGCGATCTTTGGTTTCTTTTCCAGCAGGACAATGTCCATGTTGCCTTGTTCAATTGCAGAATAAATATTAACAAGATCGGCAGCATTTACCTGTTCAAAGGTAACGCCGCGGATTCTGCATTCGGTTTGTACAAACTGGTGTGCATCCAATAAAAATGAGCCGCCGCGGTAATTAAGCAACCACTCTATATTGGTGTTTTTTGCAAGGGTAAAATAGGCGATCCCATAGGCTTTCAGGTGGTCATTCTGGGCCTGGTCCATGGGAATAATTATTTTCTGTCCCATACTGAAAGAAAAAATGAATAGGAGAAAAAGTCGTTTCATCAGCTTTCTGTCTGCTGTATCTGGCGAATATGATACCGTATGGGTTCAGAAAAAATGGACGTTGGAAATTCATCAAGAATACGCATATACTGGTCCATGGCCTTTTCTGAATCCATAAGTTTAGATTCATAAATCTGTCCTGACAGGATGATGCCCTTATCGGCAAGGTCGGTTCCATCAAGAGATAATGCAAACTGCAGGGCCTGGTCATATTCTTTTATCCGGTAATGTAATAGGCCTAGTCTGAGATGTGCCAATGGAACAATCTCTGCTGACGGCATTTCTTCAGTTAAATACACCAACTCTTTAATTGCATCCCCGATTTTTTTCTGTCTCAAATAATACTCAGCTTTTAAAAAATGATGGAAAGCTGATTTTCCCTGTTCATCCGTCTCATAATATTTAGTCAGTATGGTTTTCAATTCCATCAGATCATTAAAGGAAGGATCCACAGTGCTCATGGTTTGAAAAGATGATTGTACAATTTTCAAAGTTGAATCCGGGTCATCCGTTAAAAAATGAACCAATATTTTCTTTTGTTCAATTGCGGGTATTGGATTTCGCTTCATTTGCCGCCTTAAGAAACCCAGCGCTTCTGCTGACTGGCCTTTAGCCATCAGAACATCGGAAATCCTTAAAATGATTTTCAGTTTTAGTTTTTTATCTGGTTTGTTTTTCAGGGCCTTATGGAAAAGAGTATAAGCCTGATCAAAATCCTGCAGGATCCTGTATTGAATTTCACCCAGCCTGAAATAGGCATCTGCCAGAAGAGGAGATTTTGTGAGCGAGACCAGAAGGGAATCGTAGAGCGTTAAACTGGATTTTAAATGTTCAGGTGATATGGACGTATACACCTGGAATGGATCTTCAAAGAAAATGTTATTATCAAAAAAATATGGAATTAAATAGGCTTCATTCGCAGGAATAATCTGGTCTTCAAAGGTCTGGGCCAGTCCCAAAAGTGCCTTTCCCACAAGGTTGGAGTGTAATGTATGCCCTAAGATAAAATTATATGCTTCTATTGAATATTGATATTGACCTTCTTTTCGAAGTTCATTGGCAAACACCAGCCAGCCATTGAAATCTTTTCCCCCTAATGCCGTCCATTCCATTTTAATTTCGAAAGCACGGTCATAGTTCTGCTGCTTGAAATAGAATTCGCTGAGAACATTTAATATCTTTTCTGGATTTCTCTTAGCAGCAATCATCAGTTTTGTTTCAATAACGGGTAAAGCGTCCTTTTTATCGCTCATGAGCAGGATGCGCCGCTCTATCAGCCCATTCTGTTTTGGTTCATGGAAAAGATGCAGGATAAACTGATCCATGGCCATATCGTATACCCTTCGGGTCTGGTAATAGACCCCTGTTTCATAGGTCAGAAATGATTTCCCGAATTTATTTCGACCTTTTTTTAAAAGGAAAATTAGGTCTTCGTCAAGACCATACCTTCCATACAGGGAAACCATGATACGATAATAAGACCGATTGCCTTTAAATTTTTCCGATCCAGCTGACCAGACAGATCTGGCCTCTTTTTTCTGATCATTCAGAAAATGAAATTCTCCCAGTTCAGAATAGGTCTTTATATCATTGGGAAACTGGGCCAGCCTCTCCCTGAGGAACTGGATTCCATCTGCATATTTCTGATTGTTTCTGTATATAGATTTCAGGCTGCGGATGGACTGATGATGGCTTGGGCTATTCAAAAGGACCCCTTTATAAACAGCAATAGCGCCATCTATATCGCCTCTCCTTTCAAGCATTTTTGCAGTTTTCATGGATGCATTAATGGAGGCCTGGTTTTGACCGGTCAAACCTGCCGTCCAAAAAATAAAAATAATAATTAGAAAATTATTCTTCACCGATGGTCTCAATGGTTTGCGTTTCAGAAGGTACCTGGCTCAATGAATTAAAATAACGTTTAATCATGGTCTGATGCTCCCGGGAATATCCTGCATTTATTGCATTATTTAAAGCCTGAAGAGCAAGATTTTCACGCTGTCCCAGGTCTGATGGTAATCCGCCTGGCCCTTCAAATACAATGTCTTGTCGTGCAGAAGATGATTTACGCTCTTCTTTCTGTCCTCGCTGTGTCATGGATGTTTGGCTGTCCAGCATTCGTGATAAAATACGCTGCTGGCGTTCCTGCGTCCTGCGATTAAAGCGTTTTCTTTGTAAATCTTTGATAACTTCATCCATTTCCTGTGCGATGCCGCTCAAATCCCCCATCCCGTGCTGTCCCGAATGCCTCATTTCATTCATCATCTGTTCCAGTGATTTACGGATCCCCTTTTGTTTCTTAAGCATTTGCTGTATCATCTGCTGCTGTGCCGCAGCAGCCATCTGTCCCAAACTTAACTGCATTCCCTGCTGGTTTAATCCCTGCTGCTGACCCGCCATTTGCTGCATCATTTTCAGAAACTGTTCATAGCCGCTTGCAGATCCAGACTGCTGCATGCTTTGCATGCTGTTAAATAGACCCAGGGCGGCTTCGTTGAGCCCTGCCATCGCCATATCCTGATTTTTTCCTGACTGGCTCACATTCCGCTCCGTCAATTTATTTTTTGCTTCCTGCATAGCCGCATTTGCTTTTCCAACACCTCGGCCTATTTCTGGGGTAATGGCGAAGGTTTCTTTAGAGAGGTCCATCATTTGATTCGTAATAGATTGTAATTGATCCTGAAGCAGTTGCTGACGGGATGCAAATTCGCGAAGCCTGGGGGAATTGCGGGAAGCTTGTTTTACATCAGACCGTAACTGTTCTTCCTGGGATGAAAGGTAAAGCATATCCTGCATTAGGGCCTGAAATTTCTCTGTCATTTCTGAAACAGTTTCCTGCTGGAACCCCTGCTGAATATCCATCATCTGCATCATCATCATTTCCATATTCTGAATCGATTGCTGGCTTGAACGTTGTGCAGATTGCACGTTCTGCTGTGAAAGGTTCTGAGCGGTCTCATTCAGTGCAGATTGTGTTTCTTCTGCTAGATCGGATTCAGCCATTTCCGATAATTCCTGGGATGCGGTTTCACTGAAAGGTTCTACCAGTTCAGATGCTTCTTCTAACAAGGACTTAATGTTTTTAAATTCATCCAGATTTCGTTGTTCTTCCTGGGCCAACCGTTCCAGGGTCGATTGATCTGTAGTGTTGTCTGCTTCACTTATTTCCTGATCCAATGCGTTCTGCTGTTCGAATAATTGCTGCATCCTGTTCTGAAGTTCATCCATTTTTTGTTCAGCCTGCAGACGTTTGAAAATTTCAAGGTATCGATCCAGGTCTTGTTCAATCTGGTCCATATTCTCTGAAAGCTCATTTAAAGCTTCCTGGAGGGATTTCATATCCATATTCTCAAGTGCTTTTTGCAGATCATCCATAGTAGTCAACATATCTTCTGGAATGATATCACTGATTAACTCAGACAATTCTTTAAATTTTTCCAGTAGATCAGGAGAAAAAAGTTTGTGTTTTTCAGCCTGGTCTGTTATGGATTCCATTGCTTCAGCCATTTTTTCTAAATTGTCCAGTTCCTTTCTGGCCTGCTCAAGGGAGTTTTTAACGGATTGCTGTTGATCCCAATCCAATTCCTTCGATTTAAGTGCCTTCAGTTCAAGGATTTCAAACTGGTCCTTCAGTTCCTGAATTTCATCCATTCCTTCCGCCAGATTTTCCATAAAATCTGTCTCTGAACTTTCAGCACTTGCATAAAGGTCAGCCAGGGAAGGAATCCGTGCAATAAAGGTGGATGAAATGGTCTTCTTTGGACCAGAAACATCGTCATTATCCGTCAGTTCAAAATGAAAATGGACTTCATCTTCAGGCATAAGCATCATGTCACCCAATTCCCAAAACGTATGGATCGTTTGATTCAGGGTATCCGGGATTAGATCCTGGATGGTAACCATAGCCACATAAGGATCGGCCTGGAGATACGTGGGTCTGCGAACTTCGTAGGCCAGCTGAAGATCTGTGAACCCGTAATCATCCTGGATCTCCAAATGGATGGGAATGGTCTGTTCACTGCCCAGTTCTATCATTGGGGCTGGTTTAATGACAGCAAGACTGGGATCGTGATCCGGTATAATCTCAAGAGCATAGGGTATGGGATCCCGGTTGGTAATTCCTCGTTTGTCCACAAGGTTGACTGTGAATTCCCCTTCATCCATAAGGGTGAAATACCCTGATGCACGATTATAACTGGAAGCCATCTCTGCCCGGTCTTCATTAATAATAAGATGGGCCGACTCCAGCATTCGATTCGATGTCAGATTAATCTGGATTACCGATCCTTTTAATCCCTGGACAACTGCAACATTCCCTTCCTGAGTTTCTGTGTCCAGGTTGCTGTATTTTGGTGGAACGATGGTCATTAGAAATGTTTCAAATGCAGGCCGATCCGTTACAAAAATAGTATCAGGATTTGATGCAACTCTTTCCCATGCTTCCCAGAAATATTGTGCTTCAACAACAGCCTGGTAGGAATAATCCTGAAACAGCTCAGGCAACTTAAAATGATACTGACCGCCTGCGCTTGGAGCGGCGGAAAATTTTAATTTGAGAGAATCCCTTTTCTGGGTTGATACCTGGCTTGGTGTTAAATAGAGATGGACTGTATCCGGTATGGTCGTATGGGCCTGAATATTAATCTTGGTTTTTTCACCTCCAAGAATATGGATGTCACCCGTTATGCTGGAAAGTAAAAATGGTTTTGGTGCAGGGTATTCCTGCTGTGGGTGGGCCCAGCGATGGAAAGCATCGGCTGAAGCACCATAGCGAAATGAAAACACCAGAATGATACTTATCCATGATATCAAGAGCGCACTTTTCAATCCTGACAATCTTTTATCTATTAATAGTAGATGGATATTTAACGTCTTCAGTTTATGACCTATATTTTTTATGTAGGATTCAGCCAGTTCTTTTGATTCATTTTTTCCTGCACCGGCTTCAAGCTGGAGCGCATTCAGGATTGTATCACTCTTTTCTGGAAAAGCTTCCTGGCCTAGATGAAGGGCTAATGTTTCAATTTGGTATCGATAGATTTTATTGTTGTTTGCCCTAGCAAATTGTGCGATCCAAAATAAAATAATAGTTCCTGCAGATCCTGCCAGGATAAAAAGAATATTGATCTTGGTCTGGGGTAAAAAGTAAAAAACCGATTCTAACTGAATACCAATTAAAAAGAAAAATGATCCAATAATTCCAACCCAAAAAAGGCATATGAATACATCCTGCCAGAATAAAAAGGACCGGGCTTTAATAATATGTTCTTCTACCCGCATTATTGGGTCAGGGCAAAATAAATAATATTAACACCCATTTTTAAGGCTGCTTCTCGAACAGACCAGGGATCCTGATGAACGCTGGCATCTTCCCAGCCGTCCCCCAGGTCCGATTCGTACGTATAAAGCAATATCATTCTTTCGCCTTCAAACAGGGCCAGAGCCTGGGGTGGTTTATTATCGTGTTCATGGACCTTGGGAAGACCTTTAGGCAAGCTGTAATAAATATGGAAAACAGGATGGTCATGGGGGAGATGGATAAGATCCTTATTGGGAAAAACACGCTTAATTTCCCGGCGAAATGAGGCGTCCATTCCATAATTATCATCTGCATGTAAAAATCCACCGTTCATTAAAATTGAACGGAGTGCGATCACTTCGTTGTCTGTGAACCGTATATTGCCATGCCCCGTAAGATAGAGATAGGGGTATTGATTTGCATTATCATCTGTTAATTTGATTCGAACTTCTTCTGGGTAAATCGAGACGGGAGTATTCTCTTTTACATAGGTCAAAAGATTTGGAAGACTGCTGGGATCGCTGTACCAATCCCCGCCGCCGCTGTAATGCACCCGGGCTATGGAGAAGGTCTGTGCCTGAAGAGCTCCAATCAAACATAGTGCCATGAGTGTAAAAAATCTATTTCTAGCCATAAAAAAGGAATGTAATAATTGATTCATATGTTCCCGAAAATGGGATAGAAAAGTTAGCCAGTTTTTTCGAGTCTCTTCTTGTAAAAATCACGGGAATCATGGAATTTTACTTACCTATGGTTCTTAAGAAAAATACACGCCACATTCTATTCTCTATTATGCTGTCTGGATTGTTCGGGCAAATAGAAGAAGAAAAAGAGCCGAGAACATTCCTTTTTGGCCTGATCAAGTTTGATACTGAATCAGCATATGAAGATGGGTATTGGATCAATAAATGGTTCTATGCCAGAGAATTTGCATCTCCCGTGAATATTATCCCAATTGAAGTACGGTATGGATTTGGCGTTAACGGAAAATCTACTGGAAGTGCATCTAGCCTGACCAGTGACTCTTTTAAAGATGACCCTGGAAAAATAAGGTACGATTCAGATGTCACTCCCATTAGCCAGGGGACAAAAAATATATGGGGGAATGCAATTGAAATAGATGTTGGCCTGATCAATATTCCCCATTATATGGTGGGTACGAGCTGGATGAATATCATGACGGGGATCTCCTATCGATCAAGCAGTATAATTTACCCTGCACAAGTTCCTAATGATGAATGGGCGGAGACCAATGCCAGTTGGGGAGACACAGCTTATTTTTCCCCTAAATTGACTGAATACCTGGCAACCACCCATTTTCAATATCAGCCGTTTAATAACTGGTACCTGAATTTCCGCTATTCCTATGGGCTGGCTTCTGCCTTATTTTATACCCCAGATAAAGAAATATGGGAACAGTCACTTTCGGGATCGGGGACATCAGCAGCCTATGCTGCGGGTATCCGGTTTATTTTAGATCCTGGAAAGAATAATCGATTTACGGCAGGACTGGATTTTCGTTATTCTTACACCAAAATTCATACCATAAGTGACCCCAGTGATATCACGCCCATAAACCGTTTTGATCTTTCAAATTATGGTTTGTACCTAACTCTTTCTGCTTTTTATGGCGGCAGAAAAACAAGCGGCGATAAAGCAAAAACATATTATTACAGGAAAGATTATATTGAATCTCTAAAGATATTTAAACAGTTTATGTCGGAGTACCCGTCTCATGCCAACCGGCATCGGGCGGAAGAATATATTGCAGATTGTGAGTATAAAATTCCTTATCAGATACTTGAACAGGGAATTCTTTTAGAGAAGAAAGGAAAAACACAAAAAGCTCTCAACATATACCAATACGCTCGAACCCGGGTGAAAAATGACACATTGATTCTTAATATACTAGATGGACGGATAGACCAGATCGCACTTTTGTGGATGATTGAAGCAGAAAAAATGTTGAATGAGTTCCGTTATGTTGAAGCCTACAACTTAGTAAAACATGTGGCTGAATTTTCAATACAGGGTAAAAAAGAATTACGAAGATTTAAATCATGGGTCATTCTAGGGGAAGGAAAAAAGTATCAAGAGGCAGGTTTTATTGGAAAAGCGATGGGTAAATATGCTGAAGCCCTGGACATGAATGGAGACCTTATCTTTGAAGTGAAAGCACTGCAATATAAAGCAGGCATTCAGATGGCAAAACTGGCAACTAAAGCGGATGAATTTGAAGAGATTCAACTGGCTATTCATTCCCTGGAATTTGCGCGGGAACTCTCCGGCGGCATTGGAAAAAGAAATGAACAATTACTTCTGGATCTGAGGGCAAAACTTAAATCTCTGGATAATTATAAATCCCGTGTATTGATCGACAGGAAAATGCATCTGGGTCGTTTAGAGTTAGCCCGTGCCCGTACAGAAAAATTGAGTATAGGTCAATCGCTGCCGCAGGTTCAGGAATTATTGGGTGACCCCCATGAAAAGATTTTAGGAAGCAATGGTACTGATCCGGAAGAGCAGCTGTGGATCTATTTTATGGATCAGAAATCGCTACATTTGTCATTCCATAATTTCCAATTATTCAAAATAGAAGAATTATAAAGACCTATATCCAATTCTCCCCTATTTAAAAAAATAAAAACCGGGTATTTTCAAAGCTGTGAAATTTTCAATTACAATTCTTTTTCTGTTGTTATCTGTACCGCAGATTTATGCACAATCAGATGAACGTGATTACAATGAAGAACTTCGATACCAGAATAAAGCGATTAATGCACTTAAGACTGAGATCAGTCAACTCCGTTTAAAAATCAAAACAGCTGAATCCCGTGAACGATCTGCCACCACTCGAATCTCATCACTGGATGAAGAGATATCTCTCACTGCAAAACTGATCCAATCCTTAAAAAATGAAGAAGAAAAAACACGAAAACGAATCCTTCAGCTGAAAAGGGACCTTCTCAAGAACGAAAATGAACTGGAAGCATTACGAATCCGTTATAAGCAGCGGGTAGTGAATTCCTATTTAAAGGGCAGGTTGACCGATCTGGAGAGGGTTTTTTCTTCCACAACCTGGCGGCAGGCTATGTATCGAACCCATTATTTAAAAATCATTTCTGATATAGAAAAGAAAATGACAAAACAGATTGAAAAATTACTAATCGATATAAGTCAGCAAAAATTAGAACTGGAAGCAGCGTTAAGAGATAATTTGAATTTGAAGCGGGATAAAGAAAAGCAGATGAGTTCATATCGAAACATGCGTATCAACCGGGAAAAAGAACTCAATCGTATCCGTACGGATAAAAAGGCGCTTGCAAATTATGTGGGTGAAAAGGAAGCCGGGATCAAGCAATTAGAAAATATTATTAAAAAAGTGCTTGAAGATAAAGCACGATTTGAGCGTGAAAGCCGCATTAGACAGCAGCAGGAAGCACTTAAGACAAAGAGTTTCAAAGCACTTCGGGGAGAACTCCCCTGGCCGGCAGAAGGCCGCATAATTGCCAAGTTTGGCCGGCAATGGAATCCGAAGCTGAAAACAACCACAGAAAATCCGGGGATTGATATTAAGGGACAGCCCGGTTCAGCTATTCGAACCATCCTAGGAGGGGTGGTAACTACTATAACCTATATCCGGGGGTATGGTACAACTATCATCGTAGACCATGGAGGAGGCTTTTACACAGTATACAGCCACGTAACTAATATAGAGACAACTGTGGACAGCGAAGTCCGGAATGGGGATGTTATTGCCTATATGGGTGATTCTGGATCTATAAATGGATCAAAACTCCATTTTGAGATCTGGGGCAAAGGTCAAAAACTGGATCCAGAAAAATGGCTGATCAAGAAGTAATATCATCAACTATCCTTTCTGCCCAGCCCAGGGCCTGGGATCGACTTTCTCAGATTGGATCGTCCGAACAATTAGGGAGTGCCTATCTTTTTTCAGGTCCTCCAGGCTGTGGGAAAGAAGGGACCGCGCTTCAATTTGCACAACTATTGAATTGCGAATCGGGTACTGAGAATTCCTGTGGAACCTGCCCATCCTGTAAACGGTATTTTCGCCTGCAGCATGAAAACCT
>JYMV01046030.1_pt1 | contig 15741 bp, 3 predicted proteins | sample 338911 | NCBI WGS metagenome assembly JYMV01 (sample SAMN03354496, study PRJNA234377) | hydrothermal vent metagenome | biome: Deep sea; feature: Hydrothermal plumes at the Eastern Lau Spreading Center, Western Pacific Ocean; material: Seawater | place: Tonga | collected 2009 | depth 2000 m m
TGCATAAGAAGATTTTTTCCGCTTTTTACAACGCCACGAATTTTATCTTTTAATTCTTTATCTTTCATTCCCTTGACAATATCTGTCAACGAAACTCCTGTTCCTAATATTCTCTGCAAAATCATTTGATGAATTTGCTCGTCTGCTTCTGGAAGTGATTGTGCAACAATAGGTGCAAGTCTAGCAATTAAGTATTCGTCAATTGTAGAGTTATCTGATATTCCGACGCTGCTTATAACTTTATCTATAGACTCATATGCATCGTGAAGCGCAATATCATCTTCAAGAGCTTCAAGTTGTCTTACAGCATTGATGTGGATTGTATATTCATCCTGTGCTGTTGCCTCTTGCATTGATTCTAAAGCATTCTGGAGAACCTTAGCGTGTTTTGAAACATCCTTGTCGGTCTTCTTTCCAGTTGCCTTATCAAATTCCCCGTGACCAACTTGATGAATAACTAAAGACTTAGTATCATAATTAACAACATTGGGGGAGCGAGGGTCCATGATCTCGGAGTTATAATAAATGTCTGCATCTGCACCAAATATTTCTAACTGAGTTTTTGGATCTAAACTTCTAACAGCCTTTTCAAATGTTGCAAAGGAATCTACAAAAGCTTCCGTAAGATTTCCACGACCTTCAAATTTAGAAGCAAGTTCTTCGGCATTCAAACCACCAGCTTTAATGTTCCCTACCCCTCTAGCTGCGACTGCCATGCCACGCTGTACTGAATAAGAAATATAAAGATTCTGTCCGTCTGTTTTTTCTGTACCTTCAAGCTCGCCGTTAGAAGCAGCGGCAAAGATTTCCTTGAGTTTGGCGAATGACATTTCCCCGTTTTCGTACAGGTGAGCCATGTGCCCTGCGACACCGCCTTCGGTCAATAAGAATAGTTGGGTAGCCATTATTTTGCATCCTCTTTATTTTCCTCTAGTATAGCAAGTTTTTCCTCAAGTGTTACAAGTTTTTCTTCAAGCCTCCTAGAATGTCTTCTAATTTCCTTGAGATGACTCTTAGCAATCTCAATTCTCCTAGACTCTGTTTGGCTTCTCGGATGTAAATTATTAACAATTTCTTCAACCGCCTGAACATAACTCGCCAAGGACGGAGCAGACTTGCCCTCGTCCAAGAGGAATTTTTTAGTCATTGAGTTAAGGTCAATCATTATGGCACCTCTATTTTATATGACCCACTGAAGCAGGGGTCGCCATTGAGGATAAATAAGTATTCAATCCAATGTGTCCCATTGGTTTGTGAGCCGTTGAATGTAAATTCAATCATTATCGGTGGAGACAGTGGATCGGTGATCGGTATCGGTGAACCCTGAATTACTGCACTGCCGGGAACACCAGCCATAGAATAATCATATCCGTTGCCCAGTGGCACCCCGCCGCCGATAACATTTCCGGCGCTATCGAGAACGTTGCCAGTTAGGAATATTTCATAGCTAACTTGACTGGGATAGTTTATACCCAAGTTTGTGAAAGCAGTTTGTGCGGTTCCAATTAAGTCATTAAACGGATCATAAGTGTATGGACCGAGATTGGGGTGGTTGTACAACGCCACGCCCGCTGAGTCAGCGGTAATTCCATCACAAGCAAGCTCACAACTTCCGTCATCAAAGGTTGCCGCAGGATTATAATTAAGTGCATTGTTATCCGTGCAACCGTCAACAGCAGCAGCGACGTTAAAATATACCCTAGATGTGTTACTTGATACGGAAATTCCACCAGAGTATGCTGTATCTGATTCATAAAAATATTCAAACTCGCTGTATCCGGCACTAGGCAAAGTATCATTAATAGTAACCTGTACAATTCCATTTGAAGCGGGTGCTGTCGTAGTAATAGATACAATATTCCCGCCTGCGGCATAAGCGACCTGAATGTTTTGAATTTGATAATTTGCCGACAATTGATCTTGGTAATTCGGGTTTGACGAAACAGTGCCATTAGAATCATCAACCGTTCCCGTTTTAAGATCGAAAATATAGGTGACTGTATTGCCAGTGCCCGTCGCTGGTAGAATCGCAGCAGCGGTATTTCGGAAATCATCGTCAAACGTCATTGCGCTTGCACCTTCACCAGCCTGACAAGGATCAACTTCAATAATTGTGACCGGATGACCGGGACCGTTATTGGGGCACGGTGGGACGGCTGAGTTCTGCCCACCATTTGTCTGACTCTGCATAGTGCCCGCCGAATAACCAGTTGGAGCCATCACCGATCTCTTACAACAAAACTCATTCGTACCAGCAAGGAGATCGTTTTGCGTCGGATAACCAACCAAGGTTAATTCCCAAGTGCTCCAAATGCCAACGCCGGGGAACGATGGATTATATGTATCAACTGGTGGAACCAAACAGTACGCCCAATCGGGAGCAGTTGGGAGTGGCGTCGGGGTCGGGGCTGGACCTGTGGTAAGATTTTCTGTTTCCCACTTACCACTTGCACCAACAACCCAACTCGGAGGCTGACCAGATGATATGGATGGCAAAGATTGGTCATACGGAGTACCAGAAAGAGGCTGTGCATCACCACACTCGCCTTGACATGGTGAATGTGCCGCAACCAGACTGGCTCCAGCATCCCATCCCATTTGTTCTGGGACCATTAAATTTCTGAAGCGTTGATTTAATTCTGCTCTCCAATATAAAGGACTGGCGTTAGTACAGTCATTAGTGTGTTGAACATTGAAACATCGTGCGGGAATTGCAACTGCGTTGCCGCTATTACAATCTTGGTAGTTCGGTTGACCAAATAAATCAATGTCAGTTCCAATGTGTTCCCGATCTCTTAATGCGAGACAGCAACAATAATTTTCGTTCTCGTCGCAGTCTGGAGCATTCGGATTTGGATATGTGTTCGTACTTGAACCTAACACGCTAAGGTTTACTTCGCAGCCACATTCTTCACAATTTGTGGTGATAATTGCGCTGGTGATTGGACAAGTTACAAGCTTGTTACCACCATTATTAAAGGTGTTTGCAGGGAATAAGTCTACTTCAATATATCCCGCCATCATATTTTGAGGCGCACAGAAATCTTGGGAAATAATTCCGTTGGGTGAATCTATAACAATTCCAACAATCTGTGAACCTTGCGTTTGTGGATACAGCACGAACACCCAATCGTAATTGCAATCAAGATCATCAGTAAAGACATTCAAATTATTGCATATGCCGTCAAGGACGTTGTATTCATCACAACCGGGTGAACCTAGTGAGACTACATCACAACAAGTTGGGGGGTTGCTTTCTTGAACATTGGCGATGAAGCCGCCGCCCGTGATTTCATTGCAATCAGGAACGCCGCAACAATCACCCATATCCAATGTTGTTTCCCAACATGGGAGCCAAGAGTTCTCCGTGCCACCATCAGTGGAATAATAAAGTTGGAGTGAGACAGCCTCTAGGGAAATGCACATATCCATCTGGAACCCTTGTCCAATGTGTCCTGCTTGATTTCCATCGTCAATCAACCATGTGCCCACTACCTCGCCAACACTATTTAATGCAACAAATTTAAAGCAAGCACAACCTACACTATATATCCAATCCCCATTGGCTTCGTCTGACGTTATTGTATAGCATTTTCCATCATCGAGTCCAGTTGTACATCCGAACGCATGTTCGATTTCACCACCACATTCTAAGCCCGCAGCTTGCGCCGACGCAGCCACGTCACAGCAGCCCCCGTCAATGAATCCGGTGCCCGCAAGAGCAATCGTGAAATTAATTAAATCACAAGGAATGCAGCAGGCATTTAGCGGCTGGCTGAGGCATGGAGTTTGTAATCCATTTGAACCAGCGTGTGAAAGATTAACTTGGTGTGTACCGTTCGGCACACAAACATTAATAGTGTCGGGTGATAATCCATTACCACCGAGCACAACAATAGTAGGACCGTAGTTGTTTTCGCCTGTGGGTACGATTCTCCACTCCCAGCTAATCGGGCAGTTTGCCGTTATCGTACTTGATAGTGTTACACAACATCCGTCATTCGGTTCTTCAGCATTCTCGCCTGCTTTAACACAAGTATTATTTTCAGAAAGAACAGGAGAGCATTCGTCGCCATACGAGTAATCAATATTCTCACCCTCACAGTCTGGATAGGGTGATTGACACGCTTCCCAATATTGACTATTAAGTTCGCCGTTGTGGTCGAAGATTGGATGGACATTTCCTTCCGAGCAATCTACGTCAAGGATAGAAACAAAGCATGGTCCGTTCTCGTCGCCAAGATGCACAATAGCACCGTAAGGATAGCCGGGACATGGAGTGCTCTGTCCACACTCATTCGGTTCGTTTATCGTTGGGTCTTTCCAAATTCCAATGGCACACTCACAACAATCGCATGGTGTGTGACCGGGACACTCTTCTTCTGAACCGGAGCCTGAGCCTTCCTCGTCACATGGATCGCAACATTCGCACATCCACTCGCAACAATCAACACAAACTTCACCACACTCAAGCACAAGCTCAAGTGGATCTGGAATGCACCCAAGTTCCCAACCGCCAAACTCTGTTCCAAGATTCGGAATCAGTTGTTTGCCGACAGGAATAATATTTAAATATCTCGTCATGGTATCTGGCCAATCGTGGAAGCCAAACGGAATTCCGTAAGGAGTAGACTCAAGGAAAGCTTGAATCAAATCCCAAAATGCCGTAACGAGTGTAAGTTGTTCATCTCTTGTATATCTCACGCAATCATTTGGATTGCAAGGATCATATGGTAATTTCAAATATAAATGACAGCAATATTTATCTAACCAGTCACCCAACCAAGATGGAATTGGATAACAACATTCATTAATTACAATTTCAGTAGGACAACAAATAAGACCTGAAGGATTATCGCTCCATGATTTTCCAATGTCGCTTATCGCAGCAGGGAATGGTCCGTCCATTTGTTCTACTAAGAAATTTCTAACTGATAATGGATCTTCACAATCTAATCTGAATGCAGTTCCGCCATTTCCATCGAGGTGATGAATAGCAACCATAATATCTTCAGCAGACCTGACCCGTAAATCATACGCATCATAAAAGTTCACACCTGTATCAAAACCGTGTGAAGCCCCAGCCGCCTGTCCGTAAACATCAGCATGAGGTAAGGTCCATGTTTGGGTACTATTCAAAAATTGCGTGATACCATTCAACCAGTTTGGATGCTGGACAGACCCACTAGAGCCGGGGAGTTGAATACGCAACATCCCACTCACCGGATCACCAAGGTCAGCAACGATAGCAACTCTACCTACCAAATTTGAGTCGGCATACACGTCACCTTTTTCTGTAATCCAAACACAGCAAGCGTTGCCAACACTAATGCGCTTATTAACACACATGTCATCTTCGTTGAGGCTGGGGTCACTAAGATCGGTGCATCCGTTGTCGCCGGGTTTGGGAGTAGAATCTGCATCCAAAACATAATACATTTCGTAGGTGCCTGATTCATGGTCGGGCAACGAATTATCAACGTCACCACACTCGCCGGGACTTGATTGGTTGTTGATGCCGGGATACCATACTAGCCATCGTTCTGTACCATCATAAAATAATGTAAAGTTTTTGTTTTGTGATGTGGCATCAAGCAAAACCCTGTCATGCGCTTCGGGAACATTAGAAACCATAGATTCGGGTTGCAAGAGATAATAAAGATCGGGTGGAGCCATTGAGCGGAATACATTAAGAGGTGTGTTGCAGGTGCCGCTCGTCCATCCATTCGTATCATAACATTGGTTGCTGGTATATTGAAAACTAAACGGAGCATCTACCGGATGAAACTGCCCCGGCTGAGCCATTGCGATTGTATATGAATCGGTATTACTATCATATATTCTAATTTCAATATTCATGCCTTCAAACGCAGCAACGCCGCCGCTGTCGGGACTAACGATTTGAATGCTTTGGAAAGTAGTGGTTTGGAAGGGTTCAGAAATAATAGTTTTAGAAACAGATTCAATAAAAACAGCTTCACCAGTTATAGGGGTGGTTCCGTCTGATGCAAAAACAGTTGAAAACAAAACCGAACTTGCATAACCGGGTGTTGGGATAGGACCAGTGCCCCACCACGGTTCAAACCCGTGAACGCCAGATTGTTCTGGCTTTTCTTCACCCTGCTGATGCATCTCTACTTCGATACAATCATCGGGAGTACATCGACTCATTATAATCTGACAAATAAACTTTTCTAGGAATGCGGTACACATTGCATCTGGATGCAAGAACCCACAGAAATCTGAAGAAGTTTTATTTAATAAACCTGTAGCTGTCAGTGCAGCCATGATGACATTAAAGCCATCGACAAAATGTTGTTCATAGAAGTTAGTAAAATATTCAACTATCAACATGATGTTTGAAGTTTGCTCGCCGCTTCCGCTACCGCTTCCATCGGGTTCACAATTTTCTAACAACCAGTCGAATTGCTCTTGCATTGAAATAGCGTTGGCACGGAATTCGTCGCCGTCACATTCAAGTGTAATAGTTCTTTTGCCAGTGGTGGGGGTTCCACCGTCTGTCCAATCGTCTGTCCAAGGAATTTGAATAGTATTTGGCGCTGATGAATCGCTAGTTGTAACTATGCCCATATCATTGACAAATTCGATTTCCAAATCCATTTCGCCATTAGTAATAGGTCCGAGTGCCGTACCAAGGATAAGTTCAAACATCCCATTACCGCTTGAATCTTGAGTAACGTTGGCGCTCACTGGTGTGACGCCATTGACCAGAAAATCGGTTCCATCAAATGCTGGTGCCCACGATGCGTCGAATTCATAATTGTATTGTAAGTAAATATATTTTACGTCATTCGCTGTACCGCCGCAAGAGTCGTCACCATTGCTATCTTTTGTATAAACTCTTTCAATTCTAAAAAAGTCGTTTGCAAATGGGTGACTCGGAGCAGAGGCATCGTCCATCCAACTTGGATGCGATGGATCGCCTAAACCTAATGATGGAGGCGCATCGCCTTCGCAGGTTTCAAAATTCTTCCACTTCTTTTTAACAAATATGTTCCACAGAACACCACCAACCATGCCGATTGCTACTTGAACAAATAGCCAACCAAAACCTGGCCAACTTGGGAATCTGAGTCCGAATTGCGTTTCTGAACAAGGATTACCAGAACCGTCACCACCATCTGAATCAAGAATTTCAACTTGACTCAATGCATATTGGAAATCTTGTAGAATCCATCTTACAATATCTTTAAATCTTTCTGGGGTTATATTATCTTCTGCTGCGTTGTTTGGGTTGCCATCATATAGTGGAGAATTTTCTAAAAGGTCTTGCCACGTCGAAGGACCAGAAGTATTAAAAGTTGCATAGAGTGTTTGAAGACCAGAGTTGAGAATGTTATTTAAATTATCATCCTCCAAAAGACCGTCTGTGTTATGTGCGATAAGAACGGGGTCGCCTAAAAGAAGAAAGACAACCGCAGCAATAAGACTTTGTACCGTAATCGCCTGACCAGAACTGTTAGCATCGAAAATATCATCTAATTCTTCAAGAAAATTTAAACCACTTGACGATAATGCATCCAGAAGTGCTCTGGTTATTTGATTGTCGTTATCAGCCCACCAATCAGAAACCTCTTGATTAGAAGCTGTACCATTAAACCCGATATTTGAAAGAGAGACAAGGAAAGCAACGCTATCCTTCATAGTCTCGCTATTATATCCCGGTGGTAAATCCCAACATGCAGTAGCTAGACAAATATCTTGACAACAACCATAGTTGGTGCCAGATACTTTGCTCATTGAATATTTAATAATTTCAAGAAGCGCATTGACAACTTCTCGCTGGCACGGGTGCAAGGTCGAAAGTGAATCAGGCAAATCGTCCTGTAAAGCCTGTAAGTCTTCTACTAATCCTTCAATAAACATATGGTTCTGTTTCCCTCTTTATGAACAAATTCCAGCTAAGCCGGGACCAGCATTTTAATCTATCTATAAATAGTCGTTGCTGCATATAAATGCTATTTTTACAATACGAAATAGAATCGTTAATTGCCATGCTTCTTATTCTCCACCCTCGTCGCTTCCATCACTGTCATCACATTCTATCTCACATCCATTCTGAGTGAAGGCTATAGCATCATCACAGGTTGGGAAGAAATATTCAGGAACCCCCGCTGTGGTTGGACACAAATTATCTGTAAATGTAATTCCATCTTCACAAATAAATAGTGGCTCTTCAGGAACTCCTATCCTTAAAAGTTTACAAGCATCAATAAATTCTATTGACTCGGTACATTCAAGTGTCACACTTGGTACGGAGAAGCTTACTGGCAAACATCCGTGCGAGAGAGGAATAATTAAATCACAGAACATATCAATGTTCGGAATAGTAATATTTAATGGATAACACTCATCTAAGAATTCAACCTCTTCTTCACAATCAAACGTAACGTTTTGTGCTGCGCCAATAAATGTTGGCTTACACTCAGCCATGAACCGTATTGTTTCTTCACAGAATATTGCGAAGAATTGTTGTGGAGCTTCAAGGTCGATCATGATACACTTATCTTTAGACCGACCGAATATCATCGGGTCAATTCCGCATGTAACACAGTAAGACATGCACCTCTTTCTAAGTGAAGGTACGCCCTTGGTATTAAGTATAAATGGAACCTGTGGCAACTCGGCAACTCTAATCCTAATTTCAGGAACATCCTGCTGAGCAGTCAACCACGGGATCACTGCATTACAAATAACATAATCATCCTCGTCACAAAGGTCTGGTTCCTTCACAATAATTGTAACTGTCGCTATAGATTCCTCACCACACGCATCAGTAACTTTCCAATCAAATGTCGTTGTTCCAACAAAGTAAAGCTTCGGGTCAAATGTAAACTGTCCTGTGTTTTCATAAAACTCAATAATCTCTCCTGCCCCTCCATATGGATCATCAATTATTTCATAAGAAGCAATATTTGAATCAGTATCAATTGCCGTTAATATTTTAGTAATGTTAGTGTCATATTCGGTTACAAATGTTTGATCGAAAGCAACCGGAGGCTTATTACAACATTGAATTGAAATTTGTCTAATATGTTCTTCACAATTTCTACTTTCAGAACCGTTCCCGGTCATGGAAGTCACTAGGTATCTATAATAAACTCTTTCACAGCCAACACACCCCTCTGCTTGATCGACAATAGAATGACCACCATCATAAGATGGAGATAAGGCTTCATCTATAAGCCAAATTGGAGTCCAAACGTTTGTTGGATTATTCGGGTCTGTATAGGGTCCATCTCTATAAACTCTATAAGAACTAATTCCCGGCACGTCTTGCCACATAACTGTAACAGCATTACTACCTTCAGGGTTGTCTTCGTCTGGACATGAAGTACCATTTTCAATTTCAATGCTTGGACATGGAATATCTTCACAACATTGAATTCTAACTTGGACACAACACTTAGTTCTCTCCACGGAGCCGGGATATTTCATGCACATGTGCAAATCTCCGATTTCCGATTCGATGCCGTTGACCACAGCACTTATTCCATAAAAAACTGAATATGTATATCCGTTTTCTGAATTACATTCGTCATTATCTGGCGGGGGAGGCTCAGTGTCTACCCACGAATAAGCCGCAGAGCCATCTTCTTGAATAGTTTTAAAATTATCCCAATTTTCATTACCATTGTCAAGGGTAATTCGATATAGTTTATATTCATCTGCGACACCAAGCCCCTGCCATTTTAATTCAACCGCTTCGTTATATTCGGTTTCTTCGCATGGCAACCCTCGACCTCTAAAATTCGGAGGACATGGAGGAACAACATAAACACGGACGAACGCAAAATCACAACATGGGAAGAATCGCCTAGCAGCAAGAGCAACCTTTGGATCTGTCACTCTTACAAATGCATTTCTGGCGACGGTTGTAGAAAAATGACTCATCCTTGTAGAGTAATAAGTTCTATTTGTGTTGCTAGTCTTATCATCATTACCACCACGATCTGTTGTATCACCAGACGTGTTTACAATGAAGTTACTGTCACCACCTCTTGCTTGTGCCATTAAATATGCTTTTCTTAAAGCAATATCGCTCTCAAGCGTTCTTCCTTTTCTATATGCCGTGCAAACATCCCATCTGAATATATCGACACCAGCAAAACCAGATTTAGGGCTATATTTGTATTTTTTAACATTGGGGGTTGGCGCTGTTTGAATAATTCCACCCCGATGACTTATTGCATCAGCTTTAAAGTGAAGATCAACACATTCAGCAGTCCCTTCATGACATGATGGAGTGCCCGGTGGGTTAACATGTGGATAAGCACTGGGATGATAAACTTTAAACTCACCAATCTTGGGTTTGTTCATTTTGGTTGTGATAGAACTATTATAAGCAATTGGATTGTATCTACAACACGGTGTTACGCCCGTCTTCGGATCGGAAATAGTTTCGCCACACTCGTTGACGGCGACGACCCAATAAATATATCTATTCATTACTTCGCTGACGCAATCATCTTCACCGGAGCCTGAGCCTGAACCGGAGCCTGAGTCTGAACCATCCTCTAGGGGGTCACAAGGATCACAACATGTTTGTCTAGCAGATGGTGGAAAATCAATTAGTGTATTCCGACCCATTGGCATGACTGAATTATTATCTTTTTGTATTTCGGCGGCGATACGGAATTCACCAAAAGTTCGTGTCTGGTTTATTTTTGCATTTGTATCAGTTACTTTAATTCTTTGAGAAAATCCAGCACCATCTCTACGCTGACGCCAAAGTTCATAATATTTTGCGCTTGGAACGTCGCCCCAAGTTACTATAATCCCACCTCTGAACGCACCTCCATCACAATCAAATAATCTTTTCCAATATTCGGAAAACTTCTTTTTTAATTCTCCGTATCTCGACCACTTGAAAGGTATATCGTTAATTGAGGTTTTATAATGATAAAGTTTTAGCTCTGGCTTCTCTGGAAGCTCGCATTCACAACAATCGAAAGGCAACCAAAAAGCGGGTATGCCAACTTCATTATCTAGATCCTCTCCAAAGGCATTTGGTTGTAAACTATGATACACTGTTTGAATGTCGGCAACGTCTAATGTGCCATCGCCCTCAGCATCATAAAGCTCATCGTATTCTCCGTTTTCGATAAGTTCTTTAATGTTTGTTAGGTCGTCCCAAGTTTCTCCATCTTCTGATATATCCCAACCTTCAATCGGAGCAGTAACAACGTCGTTTGATAAAATTCTCCAATTTGTAATACGAATCCCGTAAAGCATACGGATGATCTCTTCTTTTGAAGGAACACTTGGGGTATGCATTACACTAACTTGACTTTTGTATTGATGTGCCAATTGAGAAGCGACACCAGCCAAATATTCTCTATTTGAATGAAATTCTTTAGCTGAGATTAAGAGTCTTACTAAAACACCCTTACCCTTTGCGACATAGCTTTTCTCATCGCCAGCAAAAGCAATATACGTTCTCTTATTATCACTACCATCGCCAGAATATAACTCTTGTAACAATCCATTGGTGTTACCAACAGCAATCGCATAGTGGTCATCAATTTTTTCAATTTTATTAACACCGTTGAGTTCAAATTGGAAGCCTGAAGTTTTGTCACAGCTAACACTGTACGAAACATCAATAGCAATTAATTGAGCTTGTGGTAATAATTCAACATTTGAAATCCAAAGCTTTCCAAAGCAACCGGGCTGAATACAATAATCCGAACACTCGTCGGGAATAAAGAAATCAAGATCGAAGCTGGGTAGTTCTGGACAGTCACACTCTTTTGGCACCACCTTTCGTTCTAGATTTGTAATGGAAACTCTACTTGACAATGATTTAAAATGCAGATTTCGTATTGCAACAACATCAATAATGTTTATCTTGCCATCGCCGTTTACATCAATGTTGGGAATATTCCCGCTGGTGCAATCAGGGTTAAATTGAGAAAGATCAATCCCATCAAGTTGAGCAACAGTAAGGAGAGATGATAACATAAAAGTTGAAGGACTTTTTAATTCTATATCATCACAAGTTTCAATTGCGGTTGCAATAGTTGCGATAAAATCAATATATGTAACGAGTCCGTTTTCTTTATCGCCTTTATCCTTGTCAACTGCGTTTCCATTCCAAGTGGCAACAGCTTCAGAGAATCCAAGCTCATTAGTAACAATTTTAGCATCAGAGATTATCAGACCATCGAGCAATGTGCCTTTGTCGAGGGTTGAACAAGTCATGTTTGGGCATCTGATAATAATTGTTGTTAAAAGCTGCTTTGTTCCCCCTGTCGGTGGAAGAAACACCACATTATCATCATCCACTTGTGCAGTTATAGATTTATTAGTCATTGTGTCTGGGTAAACACATAAATATTTTCCACTGCCCTCAACTATCTCAGAAAAATCATCATCATCTAAAATACCAAAGCCGAAAGCTTGAGTATAATTTGCGTTCTTCGCATCACCATCAAAAAAAGATGGTGGGACTGAAATGCCATCGTCGCATATAGTGCCGGGGAAATTTTTAACAAAAACACAATCTTGTGCTATGCCATCCAACTTACTTAAAGTAAATTGAGCACCAGCAATTGAGCACCCTGTTTCATAATAAATTGGAACAGCATAATAAGAAGCACCGGAATCAGCCCAACAACAAATATCACTAATATTATCTGGCAAGGTGATTTCGTTTGTACAAATTTCGTCAACCTTGGCGCTTAAGTCATCCATAGCATTATCGAGCATTTCAAAAAGCTGTGCAAATACTTTGGTAAGCATCAAATAGACTTTCCACAAGATTATGAAAATGAACGCAACAATGATAACTCTTAATATCATTTCTGGATCAGTATTACGCTGATCTTCTAAAATATCTTTAAGGTTTTCCAGAATACAATCAAATACTTCTTTAAACCTCGGATCGGACTCCCCATCGCCCGCAAGACTTTCGAGAATAGGAATAAGCTGAGTTGTAATCGCAGCATTGAAATAAGCTGGATTGGTATTATTAATATTGGCTAGCTGTGTGCTATCTTTTCCTCTCATTCCCTGCATCATACCAAGAGCTAGAGAATCATCAGAAGCAAGCTTATCGAAGCTTCCAAAAATAGTGTCAAATAAGCCACCAAGTTTAAAGAAGAACGGAAGCAAACAAATACATTCGTTACCTTCGCCAACCAAAGGTTGTGTTAACGTCACAGTTAATAATTTAGTGAGTCCATCGGCTTCAATAATTTGTCCGTTGCCTCTATTACCAATAATAATAGAAAGACCGGGAACAATATCTACGGATTTAACATCCCATCCTTTGTCTATAGCCTCGCCACCATCAATCGTAGCAACATTGGTCTGATAATCGGTCATCAAGACAGGGATAACAAACGTATCCATTTCATCTCTTGTCAAACAATAATTAATATCAAAGGTATCGTTGTCAACGGTGCTAGCTTCAAAATATATGTCGCCATAACCCATGTCGATTTCATCAGAACATGAAGAAAGGCATGGACCTAGCTGCCAGTTTGCACTTTCGTTTGAAAGCGAAGCATCATTTTTATATGTAATCTCGTCTGTGCCATTGTGAACAATCGCTTCGCACTCGTCATACTCAAAACAAATTCTTTCGTGACCCCACATATCCGATAGCCATACTTTGCACAGCAAACCGGAAGCAGGTAAATAATCACTATGGAATGCAGTTCCACCCTCATCAACTGTAGCAGTAATCTTTACAGTATCACCACTGTCGTCAATGGCTACAGCACCCGTTATAGAATCAATGATTTCTGCTACAATAGCGGGACCACCAATGTCGGAATCGGGAACATCAATCTGTATAATAGACCGACCTTCGGGCAATTCAAATTTAAACGTTGCTTCTTTAATGCCGTGAGACTCACAATTAGGAATACAATATCTAATTTCAAAAGAAACGGCAGGATCGGTAGGACTACCAAACACTGTTCCAATATCTTCATCATAATTTTCTAAGAAAAAGATAACCTCAGCTTCGTCATCATACCAACAATCATTGACCGGGCAAGTTATATCGTCACTGCTATCACTGTCACTACCACTACCACTGCCATCCTCGCACGAACAACATGGAATCGTCGCAGGAACTTCTTTGGAAACTCCATCAATTTCAGTATTGGTAGGAACATATATTCTATAAGGTGTTACTCGATAAATACACGGCTTATCCGCATCACAAGTAAGATGCCAGTGCTGTTCAAGGTCTACATCGTGAATAAAACTATATGTAAAGGCACCTAAGACAGCAATTTCAGAATAAGTGCTTCCTCCGTCGCAACTATATTCAACTTTAAAACCAGCGTTGTCTGGAAACTCGTCGTCTTGTGTATATGTCCACGTTAGATAAACAAGCCCGTGCGCTAGTGGACCATCTGGGAAGCTCCTGCCATCCTCAAAACACTCTCCCACTTCAGCTTCAAGGTCATCGACTGAATTACTTTCGCCGCAATCATCGACGTAACCAATTGTAACGTAGGCATGAATGCTTTCTACTCCCTGTCCATCTGTCCAAGTAACAGAATATGTGGTTGACTGAGCGCCAGTAATAGGATCGTCATCAATATATTCTGTGATGTTGCTTGGAATGTCTGTTGCAAGGAGGACACCGAGTCTATAAACAGAATAGAAATCTGGTCCACCAAATTCTCCATCTACAGGAACGTCCCACGTTAGAACAACCTCTAAGCCTTCAATGGTTGAACCTGAACCGGAGCTATCGTCACAATCTCCAGTAATCGTAGCGGTTAAATTTGGTACTACATAAAGATCGTAATCGCCGGGTTCAAATAGTCTAAGAAAAAGAACCTCGTTTGAAAACTCATTTTCAAAGTTTGAAACAAGGGCATATATTAAACCATGATAATTTTCAGATGCCGCTGGGGAAGGATCATCTTTATCCTCTTCAAATGTCCAACCATAAGCACTTTCTAAAACGGTTTTTAAGTCATCGCTAATAAACCAGTGTCCACCATTAGCGTCGTTGGCAGCATATCTATAATGTCCACCCGCAAGCGTCGGCGGGTCTATTCCACGAACCATACCAACTTCAAGATGTACTTCTACACCGTGAGGAATGTTGTTTAGCTCTGGATAATAAATTAAAGTTTGATCGCCATCGACCCAACTATAAGTTTCTTCACCGGGATCGCAATCATGGTCAAGCACTTTAACTTTATTTTTCTCAGTCTTCCAATCGTCGGGATTGTCACCACCCAACATTTGACTAATTGTGAGATCAAAATAATAAGAATTCCACGGCTTGCTACCCAAACGCCAACCGGGTGCAGCTTCTTCAGGATTATAATTCCCACTATCGGGACTACCTGTACCCTCACCGGGGATAAGGTCAGCACCAACAATTATATAAGTTGGATCAGCCATTAATAATCCTCTCGATTTGTTTCTTCGCCATGATTATAAGTAATTCTTCGTGTGAGATTTCCATTTATATTATAATACTCACTTACTCCATGTTTTTTGCCGTTGCTGTCATATCTCTTTATTTCTTTTAATTCATTATTCGTTTCTTCCCAATATGTTCGCCACTCTCCGATGCGAGCGGGGTTCCCGGCAATTGCTCTATAGACCCCTTCACACTTCATATCACCATTAGGATAATAACTTTCACATTGACCATCTCTTACTCCATGTTTTTTGCCGTTGCTGTCATATCTCTTTATTTCTTTTAATTCATTATTCGTTTCTTCCCAATATGTTCGC
>JYMV01049600.1_pt1 | contig 15741 bp, 13 predicted proteins | sample 338911 | NCBI WGS metagenome assembly JYMV01 (sample SAMN03354496, study PRJNA234377) | hydrothermal vent metagenome | biome: Deep sea; feature: Hydrothermal plumes at the Eastern Lau Spreading Center, Western Pacific Ocean; material: Seawater | place: Tonga | collected 2009 | depth 2000 m m
TTATTTTCTGTTGATTCCAAGGGCGCAAATATATCAATAAAACTCCTATCATATATACCAAAGGACAAAAAGGTTTGCATCTTTTGTAAAACCATAAATTTTGAGGTAATGGAATCACAAATAATTGATCGATTATTAGTTTGCGTGAACCTTAAATCCACATTTAAATGTTAAAGGGCGAAAGTTAAAAAAGTATCATTCATTTTCTTTAGCTTTGTACGGATAAAGCATTATGTGTAATATTAATGATGGATATGAATATTTTAGTTTGCATTGCCAAGGTTCCTGACACCACCACCAAAATTACTTTCACGGATAATAATACAAAGTTTAATACAGATCGAGTTCAGTGGGTAATCAACCCACTCGATGAATTTGCTTTAACTAGGGCAATAGAATTAAAGGAAGTACTTGGTGGGAAGATAACTGTTATAAATGTTGGGCAGGCAGATACTGAACCACTTATAAGAAAGGCCTTTGCCATTGGTGCAGATGAAGGAATAAGAGTTAATGCGGATCCTTCAGATTGTTTTTATGTGGGCACTCAAATTGCACATTTTGTTAAGGAAGGAGACTATGATTTTGTCTTTACAGGTAGAGAAACGACTGATTATGAAGGAGCACAAGTAGGAGGTGTCATTGCCGAACACCTTGGATGGCCTTTTATTGCAGGAGCACCTAAATTTGATTATGATGGCACAACTGCAACGCTTGAAAGAGAAGTAGAAGGAGGAAAGGAAAAGTTGACGGTAAATCCACCATTTGTTGTGAGTATTCAGGAAGGAGTATGTGAGCCGCGAATACCTAGTATGCGGGGAATTATGTCTGCAAGAACCAAGCCACTCAATGTTGTTGACCCAATCGAAGGGGATGCTTTTGTTTCTGTTCAATCTTATGAGTTGCCTCCTCCTAAAGGAGAGTGTAAATATGTTGAATCAGCCAATGCTGAACAATTAATAGACCTTTTACACAATGAGGCAAAAGCCCTTTAATTTTTTTGACTTAATCTAAAACACAATTTAAAAAATAGACATGGCAGTTTTAGTATATGTAGACAACTCGGATGGCAATATACCTAATTCATCGTTGGAATCAGTTTATTACGCTAGCAAGGTAGCGGAGACGAATCAAACAGAAACAATAGCTTTAACCATTGGAAATATTGACAATTCAACGCTAGAAGGTCTGGGCAACTATGGTGCTAGCAAAGTTTATAATGTAAATAATGAAAGTCTTAATGATTTTGATTCAGAAACTTATACAAATGTTGTCGATTCAGCGGTAAGTAAATCAGGTGCAGAGATTATTATTTTTCCGCATGGATATATAAGTAAATCAGTTGGTCCAAGGTTATCGGCCAGACATAAAGCTGGATTTGTTGTTGCAGCTATAGCGCTTCCAAAAACAGATGATGGATCTTTTGTGGTTAAAAGAACTGTTTATTCAGGAAAAGCGTTTGCGGATTTTTCTATTACCTCTGATAAAAAGATTATTGCAGTTCAACCCAATACTTTTTCTCCGGAAACTACAACAAATACTGCAAGTGTGGAAACGCTTGCAATTGATAATGTTGCTGATGGAAAAACAAAAGTATTAGAAATAAATAAAGTAACAGATAAAGTGCCGTTAACTGAAGCTTCAATCGTGGTATCTGGTGGCCGTGGCCTTAAGGGCGCTGAAAACTGGGGCATGCTAGAAGAGATGGCTGATCTGCTAAATGCAGCAACTGCTTGTTCAAAGCCTGTTGCGGATGTGGGATGGCGGCCACATTCTGAACATGTTGGACAAACCGGACTTACAGTAAGGCCAAACCTATACATTGCTATTGGGATTTCAGGAGCGATTCAGCATCTGGCAGGAGTAAATGGCAGTAAAGTAATTGTTGCAATAAATACTGATGCAGAAGCTCCTATTTTCAAAGCTGCTGATTATGGAATAATTGGAGATGCCTTTGAGGTTGTGCCAAAGCTTAATGCCGCAATAAAAAACATGTAAAGCAGGCCTTAGGAGATATTGATATTGAATGGAAAAACTAAAACTTGAGATAATTGGTTTATCCTATAGTCAAACCCAAAGTGGAGCCTATGCCTTAGTTTTGGGTGAAGCTAAGGGCAAGAGACGGTTGCCGATTATTATTGGAAGCTTTGAAGCACAAGCAATTGCGATCGAGTTAGAGAAAATGACTCCCGGAAGACCCCTAACACATGATCTTTTCAAGACCTTTGCTGATTCTTTTGATATTAAAGTAAAAGAGACCATAATATACAATCTTGTTGAAGGAATATTTTATGCTAAATTGATATGCACTAAAGAAGGCAAAGAGGTAGAAATTGATGCCAGAACTTCTGATTCTATTGCACTCGCCATACGTTTTAAATGTCCAATCTATACATATGAATTTATTTTGGCGGCCGCTGGCATTATCCTGGAAGATTCTGCAGATAAAGAACATGTAGAATTTGAAACAGATGAGTCAGCAGAAGGAGAAGATGTTTTGGAAGACAGCAATGACCTATCCGGTCTCTCCCTAAATAAATTAAAAGCATTGTTGGCAAAATCCATTAGTGAAGAAGCTTATGAGAAAGCATCTACCATAAGAGATGAAATTGATAATCGTAGCCAAAAACCATGAGAAAACTTTTGCCGGTTCTTTTCATAGTTATTGCATTTCCTTGCCTAAGCAATAATACCTCGCTGCCAGACTCATTATTACAAAGCCTAATAGGAGAATGGAATTATCAGAATCTAGGTAATAGTAAATTGCTAGCCTTATCAAAGGACTCTTTCACTTTGTCCACAGACAATTCTGAAGAGGCTTTAAAAGGCTTTTGGCTTGTTGAAGGTAGTAAGCTGATTTTAAATTTTGCCTTAAAGCCAGATACTGCTGAAGTAGATTCTTCTGTTTATTTGGTTTCTGATGGCAAACCTTCATTAATCTATTTTAAAGATGGAAAAGAGCTTGCTCGTATAGCAGATGATGCTTTGACCCCATCTTATGTGTCCAAGGATTATGAAATAATAGATGTCCAAAGTGATAAGATGGTATTAGAAGAAAATGGAATTTCCCTTATCTTGAATAGGAAAGAGATAAAATTGAAAGCCTCCTCTGCTAATAAGGATCTTTATAAAACTGAGGGTATTAGTTTTAATTCTATCTGGAGAGGGCTTGTTGGCCTAGCAACTTTAATCTTTATTGCATTTTTATTTAGCAGTAATAGAAAAGCAATTTCCTGGCCACTGGTTGGAAAGGGCTTGTTGATTCAGTTGATTTTTGCCATTTTAGTTCTTAAAGTGCCATTTGTTACAAGTGGTTTTGAAATAGTAAGCGGATTTTTTATTAAGATTATCTCCTTTACACAAGAGGGTACAGATTTCTTGTTTGGCTCTTTTGTTACTGGAAAAATAGAAATGGCACTGATAAATTTTGTCATTCAGGTATTGCCCACGATTGTGTTTTTTGCTGCCTTAACCAGTCTTCTTTATTATTGGGGCGTATTGCAAAAGATCGTTTATGTTTTTGCCTGGCTAATGAGAAAGGTGATGAAACTTTCAGGTGCTGAAAGCCTTGCCGCTGCAGGAAACATCTTCTTGGGGCAAACGGAGTCTCCTTTGCTGATCCGACCATATCTTGATAAAATGACAAAGTCAGAGCTGATGTGCTTAATGTCTGGGGGGATGGCTACAATTGCTGGGGGTGTCCTAGCTGCCTATATAGGATTTTTGGGTGGCAGTGATCCCGTTCAGCAAATGTTTTATGCGAAACATCTCTTGGCAGCATCGGTGATGTCAGCACCTGCAGCGATAGTTGCAGCGAAGATTCTGGTGCCTGAAACAGAATCTTTTAATGAGAAGATGGAAATATCCAACGAAAGGTTTGGTTCAAACGCCTTAGAGGCCATTGCCAATGGCACCACAGAAGGCATTAAGCTGGCGGTAAATGTAGCTGGAATGTTACTGGTGTTTATTGCATTTATTGCAATGGCCAATTATATTTTTCAAGATCTGATCGGTGCAGGTCTGGGGATCAATGAGAAAATTGCGGAAGCTACCAATGGCAGGTATGATGGATTGTCGTTGCAATTTATATTTGGATTGGTTTTTGCGCCACTTTCCTGGTTAATGGGGGTTGCAAAAGAGGACATCGTCCTAGTGGGGCAACTCTTGGGAGAAAAAACCATTTTGAATGAGTTTGTGGCTTATGTGTCTCTTGGAGAAATGAAGGAGGCAGGAGTGTTTGTTTCAGAAAAATCCATTATTATGGCCACTTATATTCTTTGTGGATTTGCAAATTTTGCATCCATTGGGATTCAGATTGGCGGTATTGGTTCGTTAATACCAGGAAGGAAAGGACTCCTTGCTTCTTTGGGGATACGGGCTTTGATAGGTGGAACTCTGGCATCTCTGTTTACAGCAGTGCTGGTGGGAATGATCTACTAATTATTGTAAAATCAATAAGATAAACGGTGAAGCAGTATCTTAATTTAATGGATCATGTGATATCCCAGGGAGCTATAAAAAGCGACAGGACGGGAACTGGAACCAGGAGTGTTTTTGGGTATCAGATGCGTTTTGACCTTCAACAGGGCTTTCCATTGCTCACCACTAAAAAACTTCACTTGCGCTCGATTATTTATGAGCTCTTGTGGTTTATCAACGGAGACACCAACATCAGGTTCCTTAACGATAACAAGGTGACCATTTGGGACGAATGGGCTGACGAACAGGGAAGCTTAGGTCCGATTTATGGCCATCAATGGCGTTCCTGGCCAGACTTAAGAGGAGGTAAGATTGACCAGCTTTCAAACTTAATAGATCAAATTAATAATAATCCTGATTCAAGAAGACTGATTATAAGCGCTTGGAACGTAGCAGATATTGAGAATATGGCTTTGCCCCCTTGCCATTGCCTTTTTCAGTTCTATGTAGCTGATGGAAAGCTGTCTTGTCAGCTATATCAGCGAAGTGCAGATGTCTTCCTTGGTGTACCTTTCAACATTGCATCCTATTCCTTGTTCACAATGATGATTGCTCAGGTTTGCGGATTAGAGCTAGGTGAGTTTGTTCATACTTTTGGCGATGCGCATTTATACTCCAATCACCTGGAACAGGCAGAACTTCAGCTAACCCGTGCTGTGAGGCCCCTTCCGGAGATTGGAATCAATAAAGATGTAAAATCCATTTTTGATTTTGTGTACGAAGACTTTTACTTGGCAAACTACGACCCCCATCCAACCATTAAGGCACCTATTGCGGTTTAATGAGGTAATTTATGATTAAATCAATACTTGTTGCAGTATCTGAAAATGGTGTTATTGGAAAGGATAATAACCTTGTGTGGCACCTTCCTGTTGATTTGAAGTTTTTCAAGGAAAAGACTTCGGGTCATCATATCATTATGGGCAGGAAAACCCATGAATCTGTTGGCCGTCCCTTACCTAACAGGGTGAACATTGTAATCAGCAGGTCGGCAGATTATACAGCTGATGGTTGCATTGTTGTACAGTCACTCAAGGAGGCAATTGATACAGTTGTGGATGATTCTGAAGCTTTTATTTGTGGTGGAGCAGAGATCTACAAGCAGGCACTGGATGTGGCAGACAGGATGTATCTTACACGAGTACATAATGAGTTTGAAGGGGACACTTTTTTCCCTGAATTTGATACCAAAGTTTGGATAGAAAAAGAAAGAGTAAGGGTGGATCCTGATGAAAAAAACAAATATTCTTGTTCTTTTATAACCTATGAGCGCTTAGGCAACTTTTAACTTGGTTATAGTAGATTTCTTAAGCTTTCCTTTTGCATAGGCCATAGTAACTTTAAAAGACTTGGCTTTATCGTCCGACGGAAGCTCAAACATGGCATCAAGCATAATAGCCTCACAGATTGACCTTAAACCACGCGCCCCCAATTTAAAGATAATGGCTTTTTCTACAATGAAATCTAATACGCCTTTTTCAAAGGTGAGCTTTATGTTGTCCAGATCAAACAGCTTAGAGTATTGTTTGACCAATGAATTTTTTGGTTCTGTTAAGATTCGTCTCAGCGCCTCCTTATCCAATGGCTTTAAATAGGAGAGTACAGGCAGTCTTCCTATCAATTCTGGAATCAAGCCAAAACTCTTAATGTCAGTTGGATTGACGTATTGAAGTATGTTGTCTTTCTCAATGCTATCAGTTTTGGATGTTTTATAACCAATTGCCTGGGTTTGAAGCCTTTTTCCTATGATCTTGTCCAGTCCGTCAAATGCACCGCCGCAGATAAACAATATGTTTTTCGTGTCTATCGGTATCAGTTTTTGTTCCGGATGTTTTCTTCCTCCTTGTGGCGGCACATTAACAACGGCTCCTTCCATTAGCTTTAGCAGTCCTTGTTGCACACCCTCTCCTGATACATCTCTGGTAATGGAGGGGTTGTCGCTTTTCCTTGCAATTTTGTCAATTTCGTCAATAAAGACAATGCCTTTTTCTGCAGCGGCTTCATTATAATCAGCTGTTTGTAATAGTCTAGACAAGATACTTTCAACATCTTCGCCAACATAACCAGCTTCAGTAATTACAGTTGCATCAGCAATGCAAAAGGGAACATTTAAAATTTTTGCGATTGTTTTAGCAATAAGCGTTTTTCCTGTACCAGTTTCACCCACAAAAAGAATGTTTGATTTTTCAATCTCAATATCATCTCCATCATCCTTTTGCGTGATTCTTTTGTAATGATTGTAAACGGCTACTGAAATGGTCTTTTTAGCTTCCTCTTGTCCAATGACATATTCGTTCAGATGCTCGTATATTTCTTGAGGCTTAAGTGATATTGAAGCATTTTCATATGATGTGGTCTTGTCTGAAATTTCCTCTTTTACAATTCCCAGGGCTTGCTGTATACATTCATCGCAAATATGCCCATTGATTCCAGCAACAAGCACTTGTGTGTCTTGTTTATCTCTTCCACAAAAAGAGCATTTGATATCGACTTCTTTAGTCATCTTTCAAGGTTTGTTCTTATAAAAATTGACTTATTTAGTCTCTTTTTTTACTAATATTTCGTCTATCATTCCATAAGCTAAAGCTTCCTCAGCAGTCATCCAATAATCTCTGTCACCATCCTTGGTAATTTTCTTTATATCATTTTTTGAATGCTTTGCGATTATACTGTAGAGCTCCACTTTTAGCTTTTGAATTTCCCTCGCCGTGATTTCTATATCAGAAGCTTGACCCTGCACACCACCCATCGGTTGGTGAATCATAACCCTTGAATGAGGAAGGGAAGTCCTTCTGTCCTTGGCTCCCGCACACAATAGAATGGCTCCCATAGAAGCTGCCATACCTGTACATATTGTGGATACTTCAGGTTCTATATATTGCATGGTATCATAGATGCCAAGGCCTGCATAAACACCTCCACCAGGAGTGTTAAGGTAGATCTGAATATCTTGTTTGCCATCAGTTGAAGCTAAAAATAAAAGCTGAGCCTGTATAACGTTGGCAACATGATCATCGATCGGCACTCCTAAAAATATAATTCTATCCATCATCAAGCGCGAAAAAACATCCATAGAGGCAACATTCATCTGTCGCTCCTCAATGATAGTTGGTGAGATATAATTATCTTGAAATTGGGTGTACTGGTCTAGTGCAATGCTATTAATACCCATGTGTTTTGTTGCATATTTTCTGAACTCTCCTTTAGGAATCATAATAGGTGTTTTAGAAATTATTAGTTTGGATTATTTTTAAATGCATGGTTCTATTTTACGGTCAGCTTTTTTTCTTGAAGCCAGACTTAAAAAATTTGGCAAAGGCTGATTCTGACTTTTTATCCTCTTGGTTAGCTAATTTTACAAATTCATCATAAGAAACGTCAACTTCTTTAATTTTTAATATGCTCTTAAGATATTCAACCACCTTGAATTCATATAGCCTTTCCAGGATAGATTTCCGCTCTTCTTCATTTGAAACAATTTTAGAGGCAATATCAGCTAATTCTTTTTCCCCAATTTGTAATTGCCCATATTGAGCATATTGGTTTTTAACAAAGTTCTTTGCTTCATTGACTAGCTCTTCTTCAGAAACTTTAAGCTCATTCTCTTTGACAATTTGATTTTTAATCAGCTGCCACCGGGTATTTTTGGCAAAGCCATCATATTCTGAATCTACCTGCTCCATGGTTATTGGTTTTTCATTTGAGCTAATCAACCAACGCTTTAAAAACTCATTAGGCAATGGAACCTTTGTTCGTTCAAGGGCCTTTTTTATAACATCATTATTAAATTTCTTCTCACCTTCTGCCATTATCATTTTATGTGCTTCTTCCGAGGCTTTTTTGTTAAAATCAGAGTCTGATTTTATAACATCTTTGCCATAAACGTTGTTGTAAAACTCCTGATTAAGGACTGCTTCTGATAGCCTGGAGATCTTGGTAATCGTGAAACTCAACATAGAAGTGAAGTTTTCTGCTAAGTCCTTATTTATTCCGAGCATTGAGGCAATTACGGTAGGGTTATTGGCAATCTTCTTTGGATCCACGACGATACTTTCACCTACCTTTTTGCCTAAAAAAAGCTTCTTTGCTTCATTGTCTTCAACCGTATTCGGAGCAATAGGAACATCTTGTTTAGAAATACCGCCATCTTTTGGTTCATTGCTTTCATCTAGCTCTACCAATGTTCCATAAATAAGGTCATCAATTTCTGATATTTCAACTTCCTTTTGTGTTCCAAACCTCTTTTGCAGATATTCAATATACTTCTCAGTAAGTTTTAGGTCATTGGCAACACTATGTTTAGAGATTTTTTCATTAGCCAGTTTAATATTGATTTCAGGCGACAATCCCATTTCATAAGTAAATTCAAAGTCTTTTTGTGTTTTCCAATTAACCTTCTCTGTTTCTTTAGATTTTGGAAGTGGTGTGCCCAGAACCTCAATTTTATTTTCATGCAGGTATTCGTATAAAGATTTTGATATCATCTTGTTCACCTCACTTACCAAGATTGATTCTCCATACATTTTCTGGATTACACCCATAGGAACTTTGCCAGGACGAAACCCATTTATTCTCGCCTTTTTCTGGTAGTCTCGTAATACTTTCTCAACATTGCTTTTGTAATCGTCCTCTTTGAGTTTAATTACAACCTCAGCATTTAGTTTATCAATATTATCCTTTATTATTTCCATTGCTGCTTGCGTCTTTTGTGCGGGTGAAGGGACTCGAACCCCCAAGCCGTGAAGCACTAGATCCTAAGTCTAGCGTGTCTACCAATTTCACCACACCCGCTATTATCCAGAAATTTTGGGATACAAAGGTATTCAATTTGTTTGAATTTTGTTAACATCCAATAAAACAAAATTACTGAGTTAAAGTGTTGGTAAATACAGTTTTTAGCGGTTATGATTTTGGGTTTAATTCATTCCCTTTCTTAAATGTGTTTTACATATAATTTGTAAATGTATAAGGAATCCCCATGGTCAAGTGTTTTTATGGTGTGTCAAATAATTTCAAATTAAACTGTAATTCCTGATGGATTGAATATTTAACACTAATACAACCATTAAAGTGAATAAATCAAAGCGTGCATTCTTGGAAGATGAAAAAATAAAACGGATATTTGCACGATACTCTGGCAACAGAAATATTTAGGCAGAAGAAATCCTTTAACAAGCGAGATCCCATCTGGATAGGGGGCTTTGACAAATTTTTTATACTTCTTTCTGGCATTAAAGAGCAATAACAATTATTATTAATTATTTTAATTTCTAAACATGGAAATATCAGGCAAGATTAAATTTATAAATGACACTCAGACGTTTGAATCAGGGTTTCAGAAAAGAGAGTTCGTCGTCACGACAAATGAACAATATCCACAAGACATTAAACTAGAGTGCATCAAGGAAAGGGTAAATATCCTGGATGCTTATTCAGCTGGCGACGAAGTGAAAGTGGCTTTTAATTTGAGAGGAAATGAATACAATGGCCGCTATTTTGTAAACTTACAAGCATGGAGAATTGAAGCCGCTTTTTCAACGAGCACAGCACCTGAAGAGACGCCTATACCGGTAAGTGAGGACCTTCCTTTATCTGATGAGCAACAGGATGACTTGCCATTCTAAAAAGACTTATTTGGATAAAGTTTTCTAAATAAAAAAATCTTGATATAACAAAGCGTTAAATTTTTTTATCGCTTTGTATCTCATAAGGCTCAGGGTCAATTTATTGTTGTTTTTGCATCCATTGCGTCCCTAAGTCCATTGCCAACAAGCACAAAGGCCAACACCATCAACATAATGGCAATGCCAGGGAAAAGTGCTAAATAAGCTGCGTCAACAATAATATACCCATAATGGTCTTTAATCATGCCACCCCATGTGGGCATGGGCGGCTGAGCACCAATGCCAAGAAAACTCAACCCTGCTTCCAGGAGGATTGCTGCAGCAAAATTTGCTGCTGATACTACAATAACAGGCCCCATAGTATTGGGTAAGATATGTTTGTATATGATTCGTGCGTTAGTAAAGCCAAGTGCTTTGCCTGCTTCCACAAACTCCTGTTCTCTCACAGAAATTATTTGGCCCCTAACAATTCTTGCTATTTCCGGCCACATAGAGAGACCTACCGCAACAAATATCTGCCAAAAACCTTTCCCTAAAGCGAAAGTAATCGCAATTACAAGCAAAAGGGTAGGGATAGACCAAACCACCTGAATAAACCACAAAACCAGATCATCTACCCAGCCCCTGAAGAATCCAGAGATTGCACCTAGTAATACGCCGATGGCTAATGAGATTATTACAGAGATTAGTCCCACAGATAATGATACCCTGGTGCCTGCTAACAACCTGCTCAGTAAGTCTCGTCCATATCGATCTGTACCTAACAGGTACGTTTTTGAAACGACATGCTGCTCTTCAACGATATCTTTAAGGTCATTAATGGATTTGCTTATTCTATTTCCTTTAAAATCATAGAACTCAAGGTAGCCATTAGAAGTCCTTTTAAAAAGATTATTGAAATTGATAGAGTAAACTACATCTGCCAGGTTAAAACGTGTTTCTATTCCATTATTTACCTCCAAACCTGTAAAAGTTTCAACAACAATATTTTCTCCTTCAAACCAGTAATCATAAATGGGAATTTCCCGATACGGAAGTTCCTCGCCAAAGATCATTTTAGCAAAAATGCCTTTGCTGCGGTCTTCCTTGTTTTTAGTAACATTTAACATTTTAACTGTAAACCCAGGCTTTTTTGTGGTAAGCTGAAGCGTCATCTCGTTAGCATCAGGTGTATGGTCTGGCTGGATCAAAGGGCCAAGAATGGCTACAAGAATGGAAGTAAAGATTATCCCCATGCCGAAGACGGCAATCGAATTCTTTTTCATTTTAGCCCAAACTTGATTGGAAAGGGATTTTGACTTCTTGTGTTTTTCTGATTTATTCATTTGATTATAGCAATCCTTAACCTTTGGTTCCTCCCCTGGTGTTTATTGGAGAACATTCCTTTCTTTCCATTTATTCGTTGCTAAATTTCCAAAGATCCCTATAAAAGTTACATAGAACAAATTAAGAAACTCTGCAGGTATAAAATAACGCATCAGATTTCCTTTCTCAAAATAACGGGATGCTAAATTCAAAAACAAATAGTCAATTATACACTTGATGCCAAATATAATGAATAAAAAAGTCCCATTATAATTAGGGTTGATTAACCAGGTAATCATGTTAAACAGAACCATAAAGTTGCATAAATAAATAACAAAAGCAACGAATAATGTATTGGAATCTGAGATCATTCTAACTTTTGAAACCCATCTGGAACGTTGAGCAACAAAATCACTTAACCCTGGATTGTTTGAGGTATGGACAAGTCCATTTTTTGATTTCAAGAACAGGATCTTGCCCGGAAATGCTTGGTGGATTTTTACTAAAAGGAACACATCGTCTCCCGATAAGATGTTGTCATTTCCATGATAACCCCCAACATCTATAAAGGCCTCTTTTTCAAAGGCAAGGTTTGCGCCATTGCACATGATAGGCTTTGACTGGTTGATTGCTGACGCCGTGGCTGCCATCAAACCTATAAATTCCAATTCCATGATCTTCTGGAAAATTGATTTGAAACCTTTAAGCAACACAGGGCCAGCAATTAGTTTAGGCCCATTTTCTTCATAAAATTCAGCAATTGTTCGTATCCATAATTTATTAGCCGTACAATCTGCATCTGTTGTAATAATTAACTTCCCATTTGCATTTTGAACACCTTTTGTAATAGCAATTTTTTTGCCATGTCCACCACCATCTTCCTTGAGGTTAATTAATCTTCCGGATATTGAAGGGTTTTTCTTGAAAAATCTATCCGACAATAAAGCTGATTGGTCAGTAGAATTGTCATTTATCACAAGGATTTCAAATAATCTTGAAGGATAATCCTGGCTTCTTAAGCTATTGAGACAATCTTCAAGATGTTTTTCTTCATTTCGGACTGGAATGATAATGCTTATGTATGTGCTTGGCTGCATGGCTGAATTGTTTTTATATACAGCTAAGTTCTTCCAGGAAATTGTGTAGCGTATCATTACAATTGAGTACAAAAAAAGGGCGGAAGCAGCAATCGTGTATATTATCAGCAGGAAAGTCATTTTCAGGAAAGCGTTTTATGGGGTTTTTGCTCCCGGGGTTTGAAAACATCCATTCTCAAAACAAATGCGGAGCCAATTATTGCTGGAATTGCCAGGTTGATGAACCAAAGTGTAAAACTTGCCGTTACAATGCCAATGTCATTACTGCTAATGAGTCCAATAAAATATAATGCGACTGATCCCCTGACTCCAAGTTCTGTTAAGGCAATGGTTGGGATTATGGTCATGGTGAAAAAGGTGATGGTTATTAGGGCCATGCCTCCCAGAAAGGGTGGAGATACATCAAACAGGATGAGAAGAAGAAAAAATTGTGTGGAAAAAACAACATATCTCAGCATGCTGTACCCTAACACTATACCTAATTCTTGGCCAGAATACAGTGTGAATACTGCTGCATAGTTCTTTAGTTTCTTAAATAACTTGTTTCTAATAGAATAGGCTAAGAGGTCTAGCGTCTTCTTTCCAAACCTTGTTAAAATTGAGATGTTAAAATAAAAGACTAATGTTAATGTGATTAGTATTCCAATAATCCCAAATAACGAGTAAAGCAGGATTAAGTTTATGCTTGCTGATTGATAAAGAAATGGGAACGCCAAAAAACCCAAGGAGCCGGCTATAATGGTCACCACTAGCTGGCTTACACTACCGAGCAAAGTAATAAATACACCTTGGATTCTATCAGATTTATTGAGATAGAAAATTCGTCCGCCAAATTCACCAACTCTATTAGGAGTAAATACACTTACGCTGGTGCCTGAAAAGATTGCTTTTAGTGCAGTAGTAATTCTGATGGCCTCTATTTTCCTTATTATAAATCGCCATTTTAACGATTCTATTGTCCAGTTTACGAACATCATCAAAACAACAATAAATAGCAAAAAATAATCAGTGGGTGCTACAAATATTTGATGAACAAAGCTGGAGATCAAACTGAGATCTTTATTGTATATAATCTCTTTATAGATGAACCCAAAAGCGGCAATTACGATACTTAATTTAATAAGAAGGGAGATAAACCAATATTGGTCTTGTTGCCTGATAATCTTCAGGTCGATCTTTCTTAAGGTATTTATAGGCATGTTTTTTGTTTAGGCTACAAGGTTAAGCGTTTTTTAAAATGCGAATTACGCAAAAACCCAATAGATTTATGGTAAAATAATTAAATTTGCCGTTCATCTCAAAATTGCATCGAATTAAATCTTTATTAAACCATCAAATTATTATGAAAAGAATAATATTCATGTCGCTCATTATTATGTCCTCATTGAGAGGATTTGGGCAAGTCTCAGACATTGAAAATGTAACTACTTTCATCCCACATCCTAAATTGCTTGAAAAAGTTGAGGCAAAAGAGGGAGAAATGATTATCCCTTACGAAAAATGGCAGCTCCCAAATGGTTTAACAATTATTCTGCATGAGGACCATTCTGACCCATTGGTACATGTTGAGGTGCGATATCATGTAGGTTCAGGAAGAGAAACTGCGGGAAAATCCGGATTTGCTCATTTCTTTGAGCATATGATGTTCCAGGGTTCTGATAATGTTGGGGATGATGAACATTTTAAGATCATTTCCAGTGCTGGTGGGCAAATGAATGGTTATACGACCAATGATAACACTGTATATTTCAATACGGTTCCCAGCAATAATTTGGAGACGGCACTTTGGTTGGAAGCAGACAGGATGGGTTTTCTTATAGACGCGGTGACGCAGGATAAATTTGAGATCCAGAGAAAGACTGTTAAAAATGAAAAAGCCCAAAACCAGATTAACCAGCCATATGGCTTAAGTGGAGAGCTATTGGGTCAGAACTTATATCCTCCTGGGCATCCATATAGCTGGCCGGTTATTGGATATGTGGATGACCTAGATCGTGCTGATGTAAACGACCTGAAGAATTTTTTTATGCGTTGGTATGGGCCTAATAATGCCATTTTAAGCGTAGGAGGGGATATTAATCCAAAGGAGGTTTTGGATATGGCGATGAAATATTACGGGCCAATTCCACGCGGTAGCGAGGTTAAGAAACAAAGGATTCCATTGCCTGTCGTCCCAGATGACAAGTATTCAAATAGCAAGGATGATGTCTTTTTTCCATGGACGCAGATGGTATTTCCTTCTGTGCCGAGATTTCACAGAGATGAGGCGGCATTGGATCTGCTTGCGGACATAATGGGTGATGGGAACAACTCCATATTTTATAAGAATTTTGTTAAGTCCGAACGAGCAGTTGAATCTGTTGTGTATAATAATACCAGTGAATTAGCAGGGGAGTTTACCATTTTAGTATTAGCATATCCTATGCTAAAAGATGGAACACCTGTTAGTTTTAATGACACAGAAGATCAAATACGTAAAACATTGGAAGAATTTGAAAAAACAGGAATTACAGAGAAAGAATTGGAACGAGCAAAGGCGAAAACCTATTCAAGCCTGTTAAACCAGATGGGAAGTGTTTTTGGGAAGATCTCTATGTTAAGTGAGTCATATATGCTGTTAGGCAAGCCCTATAATCTTCAGAATGAGATTGACAGATATAATAAAGTTACGAAAGAAGATCTGGTCAGAGTATTTACCAGGTATATAAAAGGGAGGAATGCAGTTTTTGTTAATATTTGGCCCTTGCCAGCTAATGAGGATAGAAAAAAGTTTAAGAAAGAGAGCTATAACCCCAATGCAGAACTCAAGATAGGACCTGAGCCTGGGTACGCAGGATTATCCTATACTAAGCCTGAGGATAATTTTGATCGTTCGGAGAAACCTGCTCAGAAAGATTCAAAGATAGCAGTGATTCCTGATTTTTATCGCACAAAACTTGACAATGGTATTGAAATTATCGGTGCTGAATCAAAAGAAGTTCCAAAGGTTATTGTCCTTATTAATATTGAGGGGGGACATCTTATGGAACTTGGCAAAGGCGAAACTGGTACTGCAGTTTTATGTGCTGCCATGTTGGATGAAGGAACTGCGAATTTTACGACAGAAGAGATCAGTGCCCAGCTGGAAGATTTGGGAAGCTCTATTTCTTTTAGTTCTTCAAGAGCTAGTTCAGGCATTTATGTTTCGACATTGCCAGCAAACCTGGATGCAACTCTAAAGATCTTAGAGGAAAAGGTAT